>Ga0126376_10000150_pt1 | contig 31681 bp, 27 predicted proteins | sample PanSoiMetPlot_15_FD_92760 | JGI IMG/M metagenome (GOLD analysis project Ga0126376, IMG submission 92760) | Tropical forest soil microbial communities from Panama - MetaG Plot_15 | ecosystem: Environmental > Terrestrial > Soil > Tropical forest > Bulk soil | place: Panama | collected 2016-02-17 | reverse complement strand
GCCGAGGCGGTGACGATGGTGCCGGTGGAACGATAGTTGCGTGTGAGCCGCACGACCCGGGCAGCCGGATAATCGTGGCGGAAGCGATCGAAACACGACGCATCCGCGCCGCGGAAGCGGTAGATCGCCTGGTTGGGGTCGCCGATGACGCAAAGATTGCTCTCCGACGGCGCAAGCAAATTGAGCAGGCGATATTGCTGCTCGTCGACGTCCTGGAATTCGTCGACCGAGATCGATTCCCACTGGCTGCGATAGAGCGAGATGAAAGCAGGATCGGCAGAAAGCGCGCGCACGGGAAGCGCGATGAGGTCATCGAAGTCGATCAAGTTGCGGGTGGCGAGCGCGCGGGCATATGCCTCGCCTTCGCCTTCGCCGGCTGCGCCGCGCGTGCGCTTCTCCTTGGAGATGGCGTGCAAGAGCCGCTCCGCCTTGGACGCGGCGACACCGAGCGTCTCGGCAAGAAGCGCGGCGCGCTCCGCTTCGCCCGCGATGCGAAAGCCGCGCTGGAGGCCCGTCGCGCTTACGTGCTCGCGCAGAAGCGAAAGGCCGAGCGAATGGAAGGTGTGAATTGCAACCCGTTCGACGCGATCGGGAAGCAGAGTTGCCAGCCGCTCGCGCATTTCCGCGGCGGCGCGGCGAGTGAACGTGATGGCGAGGCACCTCTCGGCCTCGATCCCACGCTCCGTAATGAGATGGGCGATGCGGTAGGTCAGCGTGCGAGTCTTTCCCGAGCCGGGACCGGCGACGATCATCAGCGGCCCGTCTGCTTTCGCCGCGGCGCGCTGGTCGGCATCGAGTTGCGCGAGGAGGCCTGAAGCAGCCTGCGCCTGATCGCTGACCAGCCGTAGCCGCGGCCGCGCCGGCCCGACGCTTGCGACGTCATCCGCCAGGGCGTCGCCTGTTACGGCCGCCTTCGGCCGATCGGAGATCGGTCGTTTCGACATCGGCGCATCGAATAGCGATCCGCCCATGGTCAGCCGCTTGAGCTCGCTCGCTTCGAACAAGCGGATCACGCCGTATTCGCCGTCATAGCCTGCCTCGCGGATCACGTTTCCACCGCGCAGGCGCGCGATCGCCTCAGCAAGCAGCGCGGAACCCGCGCGGCCGAGATCCTCGACCGGCACCGACTGTAGGATCGACAGCTCGGGGCCGAGCTTGGCGATCGCCTCATCGTAGCCGCGCGCAACCGCCTGCGATGCCGGCCCGCTTCCGGCAAGCTCGGACAGAATTTCAGGAAGCGGCACCAGGTTCGATACCGTGCCGGCGCTCGGCGGCGGCAGCGCCTCGCCTTCGCTGCGGTCGGCGAGCGCCTCGACGCGGTGCTCGACGCCGATCGTCAGCGGCTCGCCGCATACCGGACAACGTCCACCATGCGCGAGCGTTTCCTTCGGGGAAAACCGCACCTCGCATTTGCGGTGACCGTCGAGGTGGTATTTTCCCTCATCGGGAAAAAATTCGACCGTTCCGACATAGCCGCGACCGCTCTCCAAGGCTTGCTTGATGGCGAAATAGTCGAGCTCGCAGTCGAACGTCGTGGCCTCGCGCCCCAGCTTGCCGGGCGAATGCGCGTCGGAGTTCGAGGTGAGGCGGTAGCGGTCGAGGAACGATACGCGCCAGTTCATCGGCGGGTCGGACGAGAGGCCCGTTTCGACGGCGAAGATGTGATCCGCGAGGTCGCCGTAGCATTCGACAATGGAGTCGAAGCCGGACTGGGAGCCCAGCGCCGCGAACCACGGCGTCCAGATATGCGCCGGAACCAGATAGGCGTGCGGGCTTGACTCGAGCGTGATCTCCAGGAGGTCGCGGGAATCGAGCCCAAGGATCGGACGGCCGTCGGAGGCAATATTGCCGATGCGTGCAAGTCGCGCCGAGATGCGCTCGACCGTGTCGAAATCCGGCGCGTAGATCAGGTGATGGATTTTGCGCGTGCGGTCGGCCTTCTTGTAGATCGTGGAGATTTCGACCTCGAGCATGAAGCGCACCGGCGTGCGGCATGCCGGCGGCAATGCTTGCGCGATCGCCTGCTCGATGTCGCCGCGCAGCCGGTAGAGACCCGCCTCGGCCGGGACGAGCTTCTGCTTGAGCTCGGCGCACCAGGCCGGATGCGTGAAGTCGCCGGTGGCGACGACGCCGATCCCTTTGCGCGCCGCCCAGGCGGCAAGATATTCGAGATCGAGATCCCGGCTCGTCGCGCGCGAATATTTGGAGTGGACGTGCAGGTCCGCGTGGAAGCGCATGCGACGCCCCGTTCGCCGCGGGGCTCACCCCAGTGGAGCACCAGGAGCAAGACCGGCGCGCCGCTATAAAGCTGCGATTCGCTCAGAAGCGAAAAGCGCGCCTGTGGATAGTTGGCCTATTGGGAGCGCCTGGCTCGGTGGGCGGGCCTGCCCAAGACTGCACCAGCGGGCTTGGGCCGTCGGCGAAGCCGCCGGCAGTATCAAGTCGTTGAAAGACCGGGAAAATCTAACGGAGGCCGCGGCCGGCCGGATAGGGATCACTCCTCCTTGTACCCGTACTCCGGCACGTTGCCCGAATTGCCGTAATACTTGTACGGCAGGAACTTGCCCGACATGGTGATCTTGACCCGGTCGCCTTTCGGATTCGGCAGCCGTTCGATCTGCATGTCGAAGTCAATCGCCGACATGATGCCGTCGCCGAATTCCTCCTCGATCAGTGCCTTCCACGCCGGCCCGTTCACCATCACCAGCTCGTAGAAGCGGTAGATCAGCGGGTCGGTCGGCGGCATCGGGACGCCGGCGCCGCGCATCGGCACCTCGTTGAGCACCGCTGCTTCGGTCTTCGACAGCCCAAACAGATCGGCGGCGTTGGCTGCTTGCGGCTTGGTAAGCTTCATCTGACCGAGCAGCGCGCCAACCAGCAGCACCGGCGACGTGCCGCCGATCTTTTCGTGAATGTATTTCCAGCTCCATCCCTTGGCGCGCTTGATATCGAGAATTTTCTCGGTGAGATCGGCACGGGTCATTGGCGTCTCCTTGGTATTGGGCCGCTTGATTGGTGGCGCATGAGAAGAAGCTCGCGACTTAGCCCTCGGCTCGTCGGCGGACGCTTTGTAACTCCCTTACCCCATCCCGCTCCGCAAATGGAGAGTGGGCGCTCGCTGAGTTTGCGGCGCTCGGCGCGGCGGCGGGCCGCACCACCGGCACGTGTCGGCGGTCGTAGCTCGCACCTTTCATTTCTTCGGCGAAATTTTTGCTCCGGCTCACGAGAAAGTCGATGATGTGATTGCGCACGCCGTAATAGAGCGGATGCCGATGCACGTCGTTGCGCTGGCGTTCCTTCGGCAGTGGATTCTCAACGATCTCGGCAAGCACTGCGTTCGGCCCGTTGGTCATCAGCACCACGCGATCCGCGAGGTAGATCGCTTCGTCGACGTCGTGGGTGATCATGAACACGGTCTGTCCAGTCTCCAGGCAGATGCGCCGGACCTCGTCCTGCAGCGTGCCCCGCGTGAGCGCGTCGAGCGCGGAGAAGGGTTCGTCCATCAGCATGATCTTCGGCTCGATCGAGAGCGCCCGCGCGATCCCGACCCGCTGCTTCATCCCGCCAGAGAGCTCGGCCGGCCGCTTGTGCTCGGCGCCGGTGAGGCCGACGAGATCGATGAATTTCTGCGCCTGGCGATGGAGATTGTTCCTCCTCATGGAGCGCCATTTCGACGCAACCGCGTAGGCAACGTTCCCCATGACGGTGAGCCACGGCAGAAGCGCGTGGCTCTGGAAGATCACCGCGCGGTCGAGACTGGGGCCTTCGATCGCGTGCTTGTCGACGATCACGGTGCCATCCGACGGCGGCTCGAGGCCGGCCAGGATATTGAGCACGGTGGTCTTGCCGCAGCCGGAATGCCCGATGATGCAGACGAACTCGCCGCGTGCCATCGATAGCCACAAATCCTCGAACACGATGGTGGCGCCACCGCCCGGCGCTGGAAATTTCTTGCTGACCGCCTCGATGGAGATGAATTTATCGGTCATCCGCTGGTCATGCCCGGGCGCAAGCGCGTCGCAGACGCGCGTAGACGCGCTGGTGCTCCGGGCATCCATCTCCTTGTGAAAAAATGCTGGATTGCACCGCAACTCGGGCTTGCCCGAGTTGCGCATTATTAAGCACCGCAAGTCGGGTAAACCCGACTTGCGGTGTCAAGCCCGGCAACGACTCTCGAGAGGTAGCCTTCGCTATCAAGTCGTCACTCCGGGAACGTCACCAGCCGCGTCGCGCGCGCCAGAATCTGGTCGAGCACCATGCCGACGAGCCCGATCACCAGGATCGCGGTGATCACGTTCGTGATGGAGAGGTTGTTCCATTCGTTCCAGACGAAGTAGCCGATGCCGGTGCCGCCGACCAGCATCTCTGCCGCCACGATGACCAGCCAGGCGATGCCGATGGAAATTCGCATCCCGGTGAGGATCGTCGGCGCCGCCGCCGGCAGGATGATGGTGAATGCGCGGCGGAACGTACCAACCTCGAGCGTGCGCGCGACGTTGAGCCATTCCTTGCGTACCGCGGCGACACCGAAGGCGGTGTTGATCAGCATCGGCCACAGCGAGCAGATGAAGATCACGAATATTGACGACAGGCTCGAATCCTTGATGGTGTAGAGCGCCAGTGGCATCCAGGCGAGCGGCGAGATCGGCTTGAGCACCTGGATGAACGGATCGAGCGCCCGGCTCATCAGCGGCGACATGCCGATGAGGAAGCCGATCGGGATCGCCACCGCCACGGCGATGAGATAGCCGGTCATCACCCGCGCGATCGAATACGCGAGCTGGATACCAATACCCTTGTCGTTTGAGCCGCGGTCGTAGAAGGGCTCCTTCAGGTGCTGCCAGATTTTGAAGGCGACGTCCGCGGGGCCGGGCATCGCTGATTTGCCTTGGCTCGCGGTCGCACCGACGAGCTTGGCATATTCCGGGTCCATCGTTGCGGCGGGGCCGCCGCCGGTGATGGCGAGGTGCCACACGGCGATGAACAGCCCGAACAGCAACAGCGACAGCAGTGCCGCGCGCCAAATCATGGTCCGTCTCCCGGCGAAACGGTTTGTTCCTATTCGCTTCGTCATGCCCACGCTCGTCGCGGGGATCGACGTCTTCCCTTGTTGCCGCTAAGCAAGTCGTGGATGCGGCACATCAAGCCCGCTTGATCGCGAAGCTCCTGAGATACTCATCCGGCTTCTGCGGATCGAACTCCTTGCCCATAACCTTGAAGCTCTTCGAACTTGTCTCCGGAGGGGCAAGCCCGACCTCCTTCATCAGCTTGGCGGTATCGGTCGCGAGATAGACTTGCTCGGCCACCGCCTTGTAGTCGACCTCGCCCTTGATTTGACCCCAGCGCTTCATCTGCGTGAGGATCCAGATCGCGAAGGATTGCCACGGGAACGGATCGAAATCGATGCGATTGGGGTCGCGCTTCACGTTGCCCAGCCCATCGGCGTAGGTGCCGGTGAGAATCTGCTCGAGCACCGTCTCCGGCTGATTGAGATAGTTCGCGGGTGCGATCGCCGCGGCGATCTGTTTGCGGTTTTCGGGCTTATGCGCGAATGCGGTGGCGTCGATGATCGATTTGAGCAGCGCCGCGTACGAGTTCGGCATGGTGATGACGAATTCCTTGGAGACCGCCAACGCGCAGCACGGATGCCCTTCCCACAATTCCTTGGACAAGACGTGGATGAAGCCGACTCCGTCATAGACCGCACGCTGGTTGAACGGGTCGGGACCGAGATAGCCGTCGATGTTGTCCGCGCGCAGATTGGCGACCATTTCCGGCGGCGGCACGGCCCGGATCTGGATGTCGGTATCGGGATCGAGCCCATGCTCGGCGACGTAGTAACGCAAGAGATAATTGTGCATGGAATAGTCGAACGGCACGGCCAACTTGAAGCCCTTCCAAAGCTTCGGATCGTTCTTGTCCTTGTGTTTGATTGCGAGCGTGATTGCCTGGCCGTTGATGTTCTCGACCGCCGGCATCGTATAGGGGATCGGGTTTGAACCCGCGCCGAGCGTGATCGCGAGCGGCATCGGCGAGAGCATGTGGGCGGCGTCGTATTCCTTGTTGAGCGTCTTGTCGCGAATCACCGCCCAGCCGGCGGTCTTGATGACTTCAACGTTGAGGCCGTGCTTGCTGTAGAACTCCATGGGATGCGCCATGATGATCGGTGTGGCGCACGTGATCGGGATGAAACCGACTTTGAGATCCTTCTTCTCCGGCGTGCCCGTCTGCGCGAAGACCTCGGTCGCGGCCTTGAGCGGGAAAATTTGCGAGAGCGCGGCAAGCGCGGTCGAGGCGCCGAGCGATTTCAAAAAGGCGCGGCGCGCGCGATCCTTGGGAAACACGGCGCGCATCACGGCGGAGGCGACGACGCCCTGGTAGCGCTCCTCTTCGCTCTGCCGCTCGACGCCCGCGCAGTGAAGCTGCCGCCGCGCCTCATAATCGTGTTCGCCCTGGCTGCCGTGGCGCCTGCACACGCACCCCCCATTGAGCCGGCGCTCGGGGTCGAAGGGGTTGTCGAAGGTCGACATGGCGCGCGCTCCATCTTCGCGCCGGCGCCTCGCGCCGGCATGCGCCGGCGAATTAGCAATGGCCGTGCCAATCCACGGGTGTTGGCGGGATTCGAGGAGCGTCTCAGCCCAAACTCCGTTCATTCCCGCGAAAGCGGGAATCCAGGGGCCGCGGACTCTGACTCTGGGTCCCCGCTTCCGCGGGGACGAGCGGATTTCCATGGGCCCCGGCGGGCGCGCGCCTGTTTGTTAGGCAAACGCTGAAGTTTCGAGCAACGCGGCAAGGTTCGATGGCGCATGGCACGGGCCGGGGGTCCTATCCCGCCCGCCACGGAGCCGCCAAATCCGGCCCGGCTTTTGCTTTTGCCCCGATGGGGGGATCCCATCCGGAGCTTGGAAATGAAGCGTCGCCAATTCCTCAAATCGATGACCGCGCTGGCGACCGGCAGCGTGTTGCCGGCGGCCCCGGCGATCTGGTCGCCGGCCAAGGCGCAATCGCGCCAGGAGACAGTGCTGGCCGTCACCGAATACGGTCCCAACAATTTCGATATCCATGGCGTCGGCACCAACCGGCCCGGCTACGAGGTGGCGTGGAATTGCTACGACCGGCTCATGACGCACGGCAAGAAGACGTTGCCCGACGGCGTGGAATCCTACGATCGCGACATGTTCCTCCCCGAACTCGCCGAGGACTGGAACCTCACCGCTACATCGGTCACCTTCAAGCTGCGCAAAGATGCGACCTTCCACGACGGAACGCCCGTCACCGCCAAGGACGTGAAGTGGTCGTTCGACCGCGCCGTGACCGTCGGTGGCTTCCCGACCTTCCAGATGAAAGCGGGCTCCCTCGAGAAGCCCGAGCAGTTCATCGCCGTCGACGACCACACCTTCCGCGTCGACCTCATCCGCAAAGACCGGCTCACCATGCCCGATCTCGCGGTCATCGTGCCTGCGGTCTATCACTCCGAACTGGTCAAGAAGAACGCGACCGAGAAGGACCCCTGGGGCCTCGAGTACACCAAGGGCAATATCGCCGGCGGCGGCGCCTACAAGGTCACGCGCTGGCAGCCGGGCACCGAGGTGGTGTTCGAGCGCAACGACAATTGGAAGAGCGGCCCGCTGCCGAAGGTCAAGCGCATCGTGTGGCGCACGGTGCCGTCCGCCGGCAATCGGCGCGCATTGCTCGAGCGCGGCGACGCCGACATTTCCGTCGATCTACCCAACAAGGACTTCGTCGAACTCAAGCAGCTCGGCAAGCTCGCGCTAGCCACCACGCCGATCGGCAACGGCATCGGCTATATCGGGATGAACTGCAAGAACCCGCCGTTCAACAACCTCAAGGTCCGCCAAGCGGTTGCTTACGCGATTCCCTATCAGAAGATCATGGACGCGGTTATGTTCGGCCTAGCCGTTCCGCTCTACGGCGCCAAAGCCGATGCGCCGATCGAGGTTGCCTGGCCGCAGCCACACCATTACACGACCGATCTCGCCAAAGCGAAGCAGCTTCTGGCCGAAAGCGGCCATGCTGGCGGCTTCGAGACCACGCTCTCGTTCGATCTCGGGTTCGGAGCGGTCAACGAGCCGCTCTGCGTGCTCGTGCAGGAGAGCCTCGCCCAGATCGGGATCCAAACGACGATCAACAAAGTGCCCGGGGCCAACTGGCGCAACGAGCTGCTCAAGAAGGAGATGCCGCTGATCTCCAACTTTTTCTCGGGCTGGCTCGACTATCCCGAGTACTTCTTCTTCTGGTGCTATCACGGCCAGAACGCCGTGTTCAACACCATGAGCTATCAGGACAAGGACATGGACGCGCTGATCGACGCGTCGCGCACCGCGGCGGCGAACAAAGATCAGGCGACCTACGACCAGAGCGTGAAGGGCTTCGTCGAAAAGGCGTTCGCCGAGGTGCCGCGGGTCCCGCTGTTCCAGCCGATCCTGAGCGTCGCGATGCAGAAGAACGTCTCGGGCTATCGCTACTGGTTCCACCGGCAGCTCGATTACCGGTCGCTGGTGAAGGCGTGAGGGACGTTCTGCCGACTTGGCGGCAGCAGACGCGGCACACTCGTTCCTCTCCCCCTTGGGGAGAGGGATGGCGTGAGGCAGTTCAGATCTATCGAGAGACCTTAACCCCTCGCCCCACCCCTCTCCCTACGGGAGAGGGAGCCCACCGAGTCCGTTGCTCGGTCGAGTCAATCGGGAATTTGTAAACGTCCGCCATGCTGAGGATGGTTGCCAAGCGCATGCTGGTCGCCGTGCCGAGTCTTGTCGGCGTGGTGATCGTCACCTTCCTGCTGACCCGGGCGCTGCCCGGCGATCCCGCTGCTTATTTCGCAGGACCCGCCGCCACCAAGGAAGCGATCGAGCAGATCCGCCAAAAGCTCGGGCTCGACAAGCCGCTCTACGTGCAGTTCGTCCGTTACGTGGGCGACCTCGCCCGCGGTGATCTCGGCAACTCGCTCACCACTGGGCAGCCCGTCGCCTACGAGATCAAGACGCGGCTTCCGGCTTCGGCCGAGCTCACGTTGCTCGGGCTTATCGTGGCGATGTCGATCGCGGTGCCGCTCGGAATTCTGGCGGCGACGCGGCCAAACTCCATGATCGATCACCTCTGCCGCGTGATTGTGACCGCGGGGGTGTCGCTGCCGGTGTTCTTTACCGGGCTGATCCTGATTTATGTCTTTTACTATCTCCTCGGCTGGGCGCCGGCGCCGCTCGGGCGGCTCGACGTCTTTTTCAGCCCGCCGCCGCAAGTGACCGGCTTCTATCTGATCGACAGCCTGATCGCCGGCGACGGCGAGGTGTTTGCCGCAAGCCTGAAGCAGTTGGTGCTGCCGGCACTCACGCTCGGCATTTTCGCGCTGGCGCCGATCGCCCGCATGACGCGCGCGTCCATGCTCGCGGTGCTGGCCTCCGACTTCGTGCGCACCGCGCGCGCGAGCGGGCTTTCACCCGCGACGGTGGTCATCACCTACGCGTTCCGCAACGCCATGCTGCCGGTCATCACCACGCTGGGCATGGTGTTCTCGTTCCTGCTCGGCGCTAACGTGCTGGTCGAGAAAGTGTTTGCCTGGCCGGGTATCGGCTCGTTCGCCGTCGAGGCGCTGATCGCGGCGGATTTCGCGCCGCTGCAGGGCTTCGTGCTTACGATGGCGGTGATGTATGTCGCGCTGAACCTTTTGATCGACGTGCTCTACGGCATTATCGATCCGCGCGTGAGGATCGATGCATGAGGCGGGTCCGCATGGTTCTGACTCGTCATTCCGGGGCGCGGGCGAAGCTCGCGAGCCCGGAATTCATAACCACGGGCGGGGGCTATGGATTCCGGCCCTCGTCGCTGTCGCGGCTCGGCCGGAATGACAAACCGAAGTGGCAGGTATGACTGCGCTATCCCACGAGCGCTCCGCGCCCGAGGTCGCCCACAACACCGGTTTCACCGCCGCGCTGCGCCACGCTCGCTACATCCTCTCCGAGAACGCAGTGACGGGCTTTGCCTTCGCGCTGTTTCTCTTGATCGTGCTCGCGGCTGTGGTCGGCCCTTACCTCGTTCCGTATGATCCGCTGGCGAGCGACACCGCCGCTGCGCTCAAGCCGCCCTCGGCCGCGCACTGGTTCGGCACCGACCAGCTCGGCCGCGACATATTCAGCCGCGTCGTGGTGGCGACGCGGCTTGATTTTCTCATCGCCGTTACCTCGGTTGCACTGGTCTTCCTGATGGGGGGTCTCGCCGGCGTCGCCGCCGGATTCTTCGGCGGCTGGACCGAACGCGTCGTCGGGCGCATCGCCGATACCATCATGGCCTTCCCGCTGTTCGTGCTGGCGATGGGCATCGTCGCGGCGCTCGGCAACACGGTCGAGAACGTGGTGCTGGCAACCGCGATTGTGAATTTCCCCCTTTACGCGCGCGTCGCCCGCGCCGAAGCCAACGTTCGCCGCGAGGCAGGCTTCGTCCTGGCGGCCCGGCTCTGCGGCAACGGCGAGATGCGCATTCTGCTCGCGCAGATCCTGCCGAACATCATGCCGATCATGTTGGTGCAGATGTCACTGACCATGGGCTACGCCATCCTCAACGCCGCGGGCCTCTCCTTCATCGGCCTCGGGGTGCGTCCGCCGACCGCAGAATGGGGAATTATGGTGGCGGAAGGCGCGGCCTTCATGGTGTCGGGCGAATGGTGGATCGCGTTCTTCCCCGGCGCCGCGCTGATGATCGCAGTCTTCTGCTTCAACCTGCTCGGCGACGGTCTGCGCGACATCGTCGATCCGCAACGGCGCACGTGAATCCCATGACCCAACCCGTTCCGCTGCTCGATGTCGCCGACCTCACCGTCGAGTTCACGACGCGGCGCGGGGTCGTGCGCGCGGTGGAGCACATCGACGTGCGCGTCGGCAAGGGCGAGACGGTCGGCATCGTCGGCGAGTCCGGCTCGGGAAAATCGGTCACTTCGTATGCGGTCATGCGCATCCTCGACCGTGCTGGACGCATCGTCGACGGCGCCGTGCATTTCACGGGGCTCGACGTGCGCGCCGCCAGCGAGGAGGAGATGCGCGACCTGCGCGGGCGTGAGATGTCGATGATCTTTCAGAACCCACGCGCGGCGCTGAACCCGATCCGCAAGGTCGGGCGTCAGATCGAGGACGTGCTGGAGCAGCACTCCCAGGTCGGCTCCTTCGCGCTCACCGAGAAGGCGATCGAGCTGCTCGACCAGGTCCGCATCGCCCGCCCGCCCGAACGCTACCACGCCTATCCCTTCGAGCTCTCCGGCGGCATGTGCCAGCGCGTGGTGATCGCGCTGGCGCTCGCCTGCCGGCCGCAGCTTCTCATCGCCGATGAGCCGACGACCGGACTCGACGTGACCACGCAGAAGACGGTGATGGATCTCATCGTTGAACTGACTAAAGAGCGCGGCATGTCGACGATCCTGATCACCCACGACCTCGGGCTTGCCGCCACCTATTGCGATCGTGTGGTGGTGATGGAGAAGGGCCGCGTGGTGGAAACGGCGCCCTCGCGCGAGATTTTCACCGCGCCATCGCACCCCTATACCCGCAAGCTGATGCGCGCGACGCCGCGCCCCGGCGTGTCGCTGCGGGATCTCTTGCCGGGGGATGACGTGGGTCCACGACCAGCCAGGCCCCAAACTCGGTCTGCTGCCTCCCCCCTTGTGGGGGAGGCGTGGGGAGGGGGGTCATCGCTGTTGCAGGAGACGCGTCCGCCAACTCTGACCCCCGCCCCTAGCCCCTCCCCACGCGGGGGAGCGGAACGCACCGAGTCTGCAGCGCGTTTGCGCGGCGACGGCCGCGCGCCGCTGTTGGTGGTGGAGAAGCTCGTCAAGGAATATCCGCGAAAGCGGCTCGGCGGGCGCTTCGCGCAAAAGTTTGCGCGCAATCCGGCGCCGGAGCCGGAGACCTTTCGCGCGGTTGACGGCATCAGCTTCACCCTCGCGCGTGGCGAGAGCGTGGGTCTCGTCGGAGAGTCGGGTTGCGGCAAATCGACAACCTCCACCATGATCATGCGTCTCATCGACAAGAGCGATGGCGTCATCATGTTCGACGGCGAGGACATCGGCGGGATTCCCGCCAACACTTTCGCCAAATTGCCGCTGCGCCGGCGCATCCAGATGGTATTCCAGGATCCGACCGACAGCCTCAATCCGCGCTTCACCGCCGCGCGCGCCATTGCCGATCCGATCCTCCGGCTCGGCGACGCGAAGCGACGCGAAGCGGTGCGCGCGCGTTGCGAGACACTCGCTGCCCAGGTCGGCTTACCGCTTCATCTGCTCGACCGCTTCCCGCATCAGCTCTCCGGGGGACAGAAGGCGCGCGTCGGCATTGCGCGAGCGATTGCGCTCAACCCCGATCTCGTGGTGCTGGACGAGCCGACGGCGGCGCTCGACGTGTCGGTGCAGGCCGTCGTTCTCAATCTCCTGCAGGAGCTCAAAGAATCACTGGGTATGAGCTATCTGTTCGTGTCCCACGACCTCAACGTCGTGCGGCTCTTGTGCGACCGCGTCCTCGTCATGCGTGCGGGCCGTATCGTCGAGCAAGGGCCGACCGCGCAAATTCTCACCTCGCCGCAGGCCCAATATACCCGTGACCTCCTCGCCGCAGTTCCGCATCCGACGTTTGCTTGATTAGCTCTGGTCTTCCCCGGGACCCATGATCTGAGGCCGGTCGTTATGGGTCCCCGCTTGCGCGGGGACGCCGGAAGGCAGAGCTTGAGGAAGCTGGAGAGCGGATCGAAATGACAAGGCGGCCCAAATCCGCGCGCAAATCCAAGGCCTCGCGCGCTGTCCTGGCGAAGGCGGCGCGAGCCAAGGGCAGGCGTGCACACCGCGAACTGCGAGCGCGCAATCCGCTCGATGATTTGGTGGACGCTGCGGCGCGCGCGCTCGATCTCAAGCTCGAGCCGGCGTGGAAAGCCGCGGTCAAGACTAACCTCGAGATCACCCTGCGCTTGGCCGGCCTGTTCGCAGATTTCCCGCTGCCCGACGACGCGGAACCGGCCCCGATCTTTTGGGCCTAGGACACTCGCCGCATGAACACCGCCTGGGCACAGGCAAGCGAGATTGCCGCGGCCGTTCGCGAGGGCCGCACCAGCGCGAGCGCGGTGGTGCGGGCGGCGCTCGCGCACATTGCCGCCGACGATCCCGTGCTCAACGCGTTCACCGCCGTGCTCGGGGAGCGCGCGCTCGGCAGAGCTCGTGCGCTCGACAACGCGCGGCTCGAGGGCCGGGAGCTTGGGCCGCTTGCCGGTGTGCCGTTGGCGGTCAAGAACCTTTTCGATATCGCGGGGCTGCCGACGCTTGCCGGCTCGAAGATCAATCGCGAGTGCGCGCCGGCTCCGCGCGACGCAACGCTGGTCGCGCGGCTCGAAGCGGCGGGGGCCGTGCTTGTCGGCGCGCTTAACATGGGCGAATACGCCTACGACTTCACCGGCGAGAACGTGCATTACGGCCCCTCGCGCAATCCGCACGACGTTCAGCGCATGACTGGCGGTTCCTCCGGGGGCTCGGGCGCTGCGGTCGCCGGCGGCCTGGTGCCGGTCGCGCTTGGCTCCGATACCAACGGGTCGATCCGCGTGCCGTCATCGCTCTGCGGAATTTTCGGCTTAAAACCCACCTACGGCCGGCTCTCGCGCGCGGGTACCTTCCCGTTCGTGGCAAGCCTCGATCACGTCGGGCCGCTCGCGCGTTCGGTCACCGATCTCGCGCTCGCTTACGACGCCATGCAGGGTCATGACAGCGAGGATCCGGTCTGCGCCAATCGTCCGGTCGAACCGGTCGCGCAGTTGATCGAACGCGGCAGCGAGGGCCTGCGCATCGCCATTGCCGGCGGCTATTTCCGCGACGTCGCGTTCGCTGACGCGCAAACGGCGCTCACGCGCGTCGCCGCGGCACTGGGCGCTACCGCCGAAATCGAACTTCCGGAAGCCAAGCGCGCCCGCGCCGCCGCCTATGTCATCACCGCGGCCGAGGGCGGCGCGCTGCACCTTGCGCGCCTGCGTGAGCGCGCGGACGATTTCGACCCCGCCGTGCGCGACCGGCTCATTGCGGGGGCGATGATCCCTGCCGCGCACGTCGTCAAGGCGCAGAAATTCCGCCGCTGGTACCGCGAGCAAGTGCTCGCGCTGTTTGCGAAAGTCGATGCCGTGCTCGCGCCGGCGACGCCGTGCACCGCGCCGCTGATCGGACAAAAGACTTTCGTGCTCGACGGGGTAGAACTTGCGGTGCGCGCCAACCTCGGCATCTATACTCAGCCGATCTCGTTCATCGGGCTACCGGTGGTGGCGGTGCCGGTCCCTCTGCAGCCCCTGCCGATCGCCGTGCAGATCATTGCGCCGCCGTGGCGCGAGGACGTGGGGCTGCGCATCGCCTACGCGCTCGAAGAGGCCGGTGTCGTCGCGGCTCCGCGGCCAGCGCCCGCGCGGGGCAAGGCAGGCGCGTAGAACTTCGTCAGCCCTACGAACTCCAGATCATCCGCCGCATCACGTCGTTGCGCTTGAGCATGTGGTGACGCAGCGCCGCCGCGATGTGGATGAGCACCACCGCGGCAAGCACATAGGCCAACACCATGTGGGATTCCTCGAGCCACTGCCGCATTGTTCGGTCCACCGAGGTGACGGTCGGCGGCACGTCGAGCCCGAACATATCCTTCGTCATGGGAGCGCGGAATGTGGTGGCGACCATCCACCCCGTCACTGAGACCACGAACATCAGAAAATAGAGGAGTGCGTGCGAGACGCGCGCCGCGACGTGCTCCCAGCGCGGCAGCTCGGCGGGAAAGTCCGGCAACGGGTTGAGTCAGCGCCACAGCAGCCGCAGGATGAGCAGCGCGAGCAGGTCGTATCCCATGGCCGAATGCCCGGCGTAATTGGCGAGCCTCTCCAGGCGCGGCGTCATACGGGCCAGCCCCAGTCGGTCGTCGAATTGCGCGTCATACTGTCCCTGGGATGCGGAAGTGCTCTTGCGTCCTCTAATTCACATCATTTCGCACGACCAAGAAACACGCTTGCCTAGCCACCGGCTCAATGGGCATTCTCTATCCTTCCGGTACGTGAGGGTCGTTCACATGCTTAGCACGTTTCTGATCGGCAGGCGCTCCGCCGGCGCCTGCATCGGGGCTTTACTCTGCGCAGCTGCTGTACTGATGCATGCGGATGCGGCGCAGGCCGCCAGGCATGCAAGGCATGCCGCGTCGCGCGCGGCGGCGCCCACGGCGCTCGATGCGCAGGCCATCGATAGCGCCCAGTTCCAGACGACATCCGGTAAAAAGCGCGCCTCCGCGCCCGGCACGGCCGCGCTCATAAAGGAGGAAATACTGCTCGATCGCGCGGGCTTTTCGCCCGGCCAGATCGATGGCCAGAATGGGGCCAACGATGAAAAGGCGCTCGCCGCGTTTCAGGGGGCAAACGGGCTCAAGCCGACCGGCCGTCTCGATGCGGATACCTGGGCGCGCCTGACGGCGACGTCCAGCGAACCGGCGCTGATGGAGTACGAAATTCAACCGGCAGACGTGAAAGGCCCTTTCAACAAGACGATCCCGCAGTCGTTTGAGAAAAAAGCTGAACTGAAAAATCTCAACTACACCAGCCCGCGTGAGCTGCTGGCGGAAAAATTCCACGTCGCCCCCGCCCTGTTGACGAGGCTCAATCCGAAAGCGTCGTTCGAAACGGTCGGCACCAAAATCGTGGTGCCGAATGTCGCGACGAAGCCGGCGGAGCGGAAAGTCGAAAAAGTCGTGGTGGACAAATCAGCACTCACCGTTCGCGCGTTGGACGGCAATGGAAAGCTGATCAGCTTTTATCCGGCGTCGGTCGGCAGCGGAGAGCGGCCGTCTCCGAGCGGTACGCGGCACATTCGCTCGGTCGTGGACAATCCCACCTACCACTACAGTCCGAAGCTCAAGTTCAAGGGAGTGAAGACGCAAAAGCCCTTCGACATCGCCGCGGGTCCCTTGAATCCGGTCGGCAGCACGTGGATCGATCTCGGCGACAGCTACGGTATCCACGGCACGCCGGCGCCGCAGAGCGTCGGCAAGAGCGTATCCCACGGCTGCGTCCACCTCACCAACTGGGACGCGCGGGCGCTGGCGAAAATGGTGCACAGGGGCACCCGGGTCGACTTCATCAACTGAGCAGGCTCTGGCCCCGCGAGCGGGGAGAAGGCCCAAGCTTGTCGCTCGAGTTAAATCAGGGAGCGGACGACTTGAGCCTGCGCTCGACGGGGCGCGTTTGACTTGAGCTTAGCGTGTAGGCGCTCGTCGGAAGCGTGATCGGCGCTGCTGCTTTGGCGGTGATCCGCGTGCGAGGCGGCGCTTTGGTGTTTGCCGCATGCTTTGTTGTCTGCGGCGCAAGCTTGGCCGTTTGCACGCGCGGGCGGGGAACGGGCACCGGCTCGACTTTCGTGGTTAGAGCGGCCGCGTCCGTATCGCCCATGGCGACGGCGGGGCTGGCGCCGGCCGGAGCGGCCGCGACTGCACGCGCGGCCACAGGCGCGCTGTCCTCCGACGACCCATCGCTCTCCATGCCCGTCGCTTCCGTGATCAGCGGCGCGGTACGCAGCGTCGCCGCACGCATGATGTGCTCTTCGATCAACTGGCGCATGCGCGCGTCGCGCGCCCCGTTGGAGGTGCCACCCAGGACCACGGCGACGATGTGCCTATCCTCGCGCCGAACCGACGAGGTTAGGTTGTATCCGGACGCTTCCGTGTAGCCGGTCTTGATGCCGTCAACGCCCTTGACGTTTCCGAGCAGGCCATTGTGATTGCGCATCTCCGCGCCCTTGTACTTGAAGCTCGGCGTCGCGAAATATTGGTAGTAGACGGGAAAGCGATGCTGAATGGCGCGCCCGAGCAGCGCCTGGTCGCGCGCGGTCGTGATCTGCGCCTCGGCGGGCAAGCCGGAGGCGTTGACATAGGTCGTCCCCGCCATGCCGAGCGCGCGCGCTTTTGCGGTCATGCGCATGGCAAACTCTTCTTCGCTCCCGGCGATTGCCTCGGCGACCACGACCGCGGCGTCGTTGGCCGATTTGGTGACTAGGCCCTTGATCGCTTCCTCGACACTGAGCGTCTGGTTGGGCTTGAGCCCGAGCTTGGTCGGATTTTGCAGCGAAGCGCGCGTCGAAACCGGCAGCGGCGTATCGAGCTTGAGCCTGCCGCCCTCGAGCTCTTCGAACAGCAGGTAGAGCGTCATGATTTTTGTGAGCGAGGCCGGATGGCGCGGCTCGTCAGCGCTCACCTCGCGTAGCACGACGCCCGACTTGTCGTCGACGACGATGTCGGCATAGGGCGGATGATAATTGGGTCCGTGGATGGCGCGGGGGCGCGGATGCTCGCGCTTGCCCTTCGCCTGTGCCTCGTTCGAGCCGGCCGCGGCAATCGTCAACGTTGCTACGACGCTCACGAGCGCAAGCGGGCGCCAGCGCGAGATCCGAGCCCCCATTTTGCCGCCCCCCGATCCCCCCGTCGATCGCGAATCGTGCCGGCGGAGTAAACCGCAAATTCCCCGTGCCTGGCTGTAATCGGAATGCCACACTTGCGGGGAAAGTGGCTACGATTGTCCGCTGTTTGGGCTTACATCAGCCGCGCCGCGAACTCGGTCTGCTCCCTCTCCCGCTTGCGGGGGAGGGGTGGGGAGGGGGTGAGCACAAACGCTCTATCCTTTTGGGGTGCCCCCTCCCTATCCCTCCCCCGCAAGCGGGGGAGGGGACGCTGTGGCGCGACCCGTCGTACTCGATACACTTCAGCTCGACACGCAAATCAGTGGGAGGAGCAAGCCATGCGAATGATCGACCTGAGCCGGGAGCTCTATCACCGCACGCCGACCTATCCGGGGCAGCCGCCGATCATCCACGGCATCTGGAAGACGCACGAGGAATCTTTCGTCGAATCCGGAAACGTGCACGGCAACTGCGTCATGTTCTTCTCCATGCCAGACCACGGCGGCACCCACATCGATGCGCCGCGCCATTTCGGCAAGACCGGCATCCCGATCGACGAGTACCCGCTCGAGCATTGCTACGTGAGAGGAATTTGTCTCGACCTGCGCCACATCCCGCCCAAGGCGGAAATCACACCTTCGGATCTGGAGCAGGCGGTAAAAAAATCAGGCGCCGTTATTCCCAAGCGCGGCACGGTTCTCCTGTGCACCGGCCACCACGCGCGCACCTTTCCCACACCGGCCTATTCGACCGACAACCCCGGCGTCAACGTCGCGGCGACGGAGTGGCTCGCGCACCAAGGCATCGTCCATTTCGGTATCGATTCGATGCGTCCGGGCCCGATGGGCGTCGTCAACTCGCTCGTGCACAAGGCCTGCCTCGAGCTCGACATCACGCATATGGAAAGTCTGTGCAACCTCGAGGCGCTGCTCGGCCAAGGCGAATTCCGCTTCATCGGCCTGCCGCTCAAGTGGCGCGGCGGCACCGGCTCGCCCATCCGCGCGGTGGCGGTGTTCGAGGAGTAATATGCAACCGGGCTGATCGGCTCGCTATCACTCGCTGTTGTCCCCGCGAAAGGGGGGACCCATGAACACCGACCTGTGCCGGCTCTCGCGCTACGCGCTCGGTAAGGACGACAGCAACAGTCACTGCGTCGGCTCGAGGCCGATCTCCTTGGCGGCGCGGGCGATGCGCGCGCGCTGCCCGTCGATCTCAGCCGCGAATGCGGCGGGCCCGCCGAAATTGGGAATCTGCCCGGTGAGGTTGAGCCGCTCCTCGACCGCCGCGTCCATCGCCTCATGCAAGTCGGCGGCAATGGCCTCGCGGATGCGCTCGGGCATGGTCGGCGGGCCGAAAAAGCCGACCAGCCCGTCGAGCGTGAGCTCGCCATAGCCGGCCTGGGCCACCGTGGGCACGTCGGGCAGCACGGTAGAGCGCGCGCTGTTCGTCACCGCCAACAGCTTGACCTTGCCGGCGTCGATCTGCGGCCGCACGATCGCGAACGCTGTGACGTTGATGTCGATGCGTCCGGTCGCGAGATCGTTCGCCGCTTCGACCAGGTTGCGATACGGCACCTTCGACATGGCGAGCCCCGCAGTCTTGAGGAATGCGGCGAACATGAATTCGTTGCTGCCGGTGGTGCCCGCCCAGTTGAGTTTGCCGGGCTCGGCGCGCGCCTTGGCGACAAGATCGCCGAGCGATTTGACCTCGAGCGCCGCCGGCACGGCGACCACCACGATCGTGTTCGAGACGCGGGCGACCGGCACGATGTCTTCTGCCTTGTACGGCAGGCGCTTGTAGATGAAGGGATGGGCGGTAAACGAGCCGCTGGGCGCGGCGAGCAGCACGTGATCGTCGTTGGCGCCGACGAAGGCCGAGATGGCGACGAGACCGTCGCCGCCGGGACGATTTTCCACAATCACCGGTTGGCCCCAGCGCCTGGTCAAGCGATCCGCGATCAACCGCGTGCCGATATCGACGCCGCTGCCGGGACCCAGCGTTACGATGAACTTGACCGGCCGCTGCGGCCACGTCTGCGCCGCCGCTGGCTGTGTGGCGAGCACCAGCACGGCGAGGAGGGTAAGCGCGAGGCCAATTACGCGACACTGCATGCGGGGCATCTCCAATTACTTACGGATTGAACGATAGCGGAATTCGCAATTAGTCTCCATCCTCGCCATGGGCCGCCTCCGGCGTCCAATTGCGCCGCCGGCGCGCGAGTCGGCTTTCCGTCGTCTCGCCCTCGAAGTCGGTCGCTGTTGCGACTAGCTGCGAGCGATCGATATCGTCGAACGTGTTGATGTTGAACACGGCATAGCGCGCGCCCTCGACCGTGCACGTGACGATGGGAATCGCGCCGCACGTCGCGCAAACATGAAAATCTGCGGTCTTTGTGCCGAAGCGGTATCGCGTCACCCGCGAGTGGTCGGCGATGCGCAGATGAAACCGGCCGTTCGGATCCGAGGTCCAGGCCGCCCGTGCTTCGTGCAGAGGGCGCAGCCGCAAGCGCGGACGGAGATGGTTGGCCCCGACTCCGGCCGGTCGAATACGACGCGAATATTTCCGCAATGACAGCTGGCGTGAATGCGCATGGGCGATCGCTCCATAGCCTAGCCTCCGCCGCGCATGCGGGCGCAAGGCCCGCGCCGCGCTCGCTATTTTGCGTGTCGACTTTCGCGGACGCGAACCGGCAGCGCCGACGCGCAAACGGTGATGACTATTGTTTCATGTGCGCGGCGATCAACGCCTCGCTCATGCGCATCACGCGCTCGGAAAGGCCGTCGCGGCCGACGCTCTGCGTGGTGACACGCGCGCCTTCCAGCATCAGGTGCAATTCGTCGGCGAGCACATCGGGGTCGCACAACCCCGTTGCGCGACACACTTGCGTCAGCCGGGTGCGCTCGGCGGTCTTGAATTCCTCGATGACACGGCGCGCCGGATGGCTCTTCTCCGGCAATTCGACCGCGGCATTGACCAGCGCACAACCGCGCTCATCGGCGTTGGCCAGCCGCTCGGCCATTTTGGCGATCCAGGCGCGCAACTGCGCCAGCGCATCGCCGGGATGCGCAGCCGCGAGCCGATCCCAGGCGGCGTCCGCGAGCCTTGCCCTTTCCCGCAGATATTCCGCCACGAGCTCATCTTTCGAGGCGAAGTGGCGATAGAGCGTCATCTTGTTGGTGCCGGCGGCCTCCGCAATCGCCTCGACCCCTACCGCCCGGATCCCCTCCCGATAAAACAACTCCCCCGCCGCCGCGAGGATGCGCGCCCGGGGCGGAATTCTCTCGCTTTTATAGTTGCTTACGTGAATTGCGGGGTCCATGGCGTTTTTCCTCTTGACACGGGTGTTACCGGTCAGTACCTATATGGGTGTTACCAGTCAGTACCACAAGTCGGGCGATAGCACAAGCTGGGTGGACCCAAAAATGAAGGTGCAGCCATGATCAAAAGAATCATAAGACACGCCGCGACGCGGGCCCTGGTGAGCGCCACACTTTTCGTCGTGCAGAACAGCGCATTCACCCAAGGCGAACCGCGCGTGCAGGAGCCAACGCAAATCGCGCAGTTCTGCGCGCCCTCCGATCACGAGACCGACGTGCCGCGCTTCTATTGCCGCAGTGGGGCGGATGAGCGCAGCAGCGACATCCGCGGACATCACGGGTGAGCGAACGCCGCCTCGCTCATCCGGGCTGTGCGCACCTCTACCTCCGCCGCATCACCGCGGTCTCGAGCCAGGAGATGGCGAGGTACATCAACGAGGAGACGATGGCGAGAATCGTTATTCCCGTCATCACGATGTTCATCTTGAAGATCTGCGCGCCATACTGGATCAGATAGCCGAGCCCGAGATTGGCCGACTGAAACTCGCCGACCACGACGCCCACGAGCGAGAGACCGGCATTGACCTTGAGCGCGGCGAGCAAGGTCGGCACGCTGCCGGGCAGCACGACCTTTCGCAAGATTTGCCCCTTGGTCGCGCCGAAGGTCTGCGCCAGCTTGATTTTGTTGGGATCGATCCCCTGAAAGCCGGAATAGATCATCAGGATGGTGATGAAGACGGAAATCGCGAGCGACATGCCGTAGATCGACAGCGTCGCGCCGAGCCAGATGTAGAAGATCGGCACGAATGCCGTCTTCGGCATGGCGTTGGCGACCACGAGATAGGGGTCGAGCACTTTGTAGAGCGCGTTCCACCACCACAGGGTCGCCGCGACCGCGGTACCCAGCACCATGGCGCCGGTAAATCCGAGCACGGTTGCGAGCACCGTCGCCCAGGTGTGCACAAGAATGCTCGCCTGCTGCGGCGTCGATTTGAGCAGCTCGAGAAAGGTCGGCCACAGCGCCGACGGATAGCTGGTCAGCACCGGATTGACGATCAGCGCCTTCGGCAGCACCTCCCACATTACGAGGAAGACAAGAAGGATCGCGAGCTGCGTGCCGCGCACGGCGCGCTGTCCGCGCCGCTCGCGTGCGAGCCAGGCGAGATATTGCGGGCTCGCGCCCGCTAGCGTGAGCGTGTCAACCTTCGACATGGACTTCGAGCTCCTGCCACAGCGTGTTGAAATAATCGTTGAACTCGGGCGCGTTGCGCGCGGCCAAAGGCGTCGGGCGCGCCGCCGCCGCAAAGCGGATCGCGTGGTCGGACTTCACGCGTCCGGGCCGGCGCGAGAGCACGATCACCCGCTCCGCCATGCTCACGGCTTCGCCGATGTCGTGGGTGACGAGGATCGCGGTCTTTCTCTCGCGGCGCAGGATCACGGCAACTTCGTCGGAGAGTGCAAGCCGCGTCTGTGAATCGAGCGCGGCGAACGGCTCGTCGAGCAGCACGATGTCCGGCTCCGTGCACATCGTGCGCGCGAGCGCCACGCGCTGGCGCATGCCGCCGGAGAGTTGCCGTGGCAAATGGTGCAAGAACTGGCCGAGCCCGTAGCGGGTGAGCAGCGCCGTTGCCCGCGCGCGCGCTTTTGCCATGTCCGCGCCCTGGATCTCCGCGCCCAGCACCGCGTTCTCAAGGATGGTGCGCCACTCGAACAGATAGTCCTGCTGCAGCATGTAGCCGACCTTGCGGTTCGGGCCGGTCACCGGCTTGCCGTCGACGAGCACCGCCCCGCCCGTCGGCAGGAGAATGCCGGAAATGAGCGACAACAGCGTGCTCTTGCCGCAGCCGCTCTGGCCGATGATGGCGACGAACGCGCCGGGCGCGATCGAGACCGAGACGTCTTTCAACGCCTCGGTCTCGCCCTCGATGCCGAAATACCGCAGGTTGACGTTGCGTAGTTCGACCTTGGGCGAAGCCGCCGGCGCTGCCACGAATCACTTCGCCTTGGTGAAAAACTCGGTGACGACGAGATCGGAAAATTTGACGCGTTTACCCGGCTCGAGCACGCCTCCTTGGACCAGAATGTTCTGGAATTTTTCCATCGCCGTCGGCTCGATCACCGGCGAGGTCTTCCAGATCTTGAGCCGCCGGTAGCGCTCGGCGGCGTGCGCGAGCACCTCGGGCTTCACCGCCGGAAAGAATTGCGCGATCGTGCTCACGAGCTCCTGAATCGGCGCTTGCGCCGTCCAGGCCATGCCTTTGGCGATGGCGTTTGTCCAGTTCTGCAGCGTCCCCTTGTTCTCGCGCATGTATTTGTCGGTCGCCATGAAGGTGGTGTAGTCGGCAAGACCGACGGTCTCGCCGATCGACGCCCAGAACTGCGCCTTGCCGTCGAGCTCGAGCTGGGAGGCATCCGGCTCGATGAAGATCGCGAATTGGTTCTGCCCGGCGAGCCACGAGCCCACGCGTGCGGGGATGCCGACATTGTTCATGAGCTTGACGTCGGCCTGTGGATCGAGCCCGTTCTGGCGCAATGCCGCCTCGAGGAAGAGCAGCGGCGTGCTGCCGGGCCGGAAGCCGAGGATTTCTTTGCCCTTGAGCATCTTCCAGTCGAACTTGTCGACTTTCTCGCGCCCGACCAACATGAAGCCATCAGTTGAGGTCAATCCGCAGAAGATCGGAATTTTCACCGGCGAATCGCTGTTCTGCACGTAGATCGCCGATTCTGGGCCGATGAGCGCGATGTCGGCCTGGTTCGACAGCATCACCGCAACCGACTTGTCGCCGCCCTGCGCGGTCGCGAGCGTGACGTCGAGCCCGAGCTCGTCGAAGTAACCCTTGGCGATCGCCACATAGGCCGGCGCATAGAGCATCGAGCGCACGACCTCGTTGTAACGAATTTTCACCCGGGGCTTTTGTTGCGCGTGGGCAGCGATCGGCCCAGCGGCGCAGGCGAGCGTCGCAAGACCAGCCTTTAACGTTTGGCGGCGATCGAGCATGGGGAGCATCCGTGTTCGCGATGAAACCGGCGACACGAATTTAATCACCGATTTCACCGAAATGAAATCAGGCGCGCGGCGAACGGTCTGCTCCCTCCTCCGCTTGCGGGGAGGCATGGGAGGGACCGAGGTGAAATGCTCAGAACGTCGTCCAGTCGCCGGAGCGCTCGAAGGCGGCGGCGGCGCGATAGATCGTCGCCTCGTCGTAATGGCGGCCGACCAGCATCAATCCGATCGGCCGGCCGTCCTCCATGCCGCACGGAATGCTGATTGCCGGGTGTCCCGTGACGTTGAACGGGCAGGTGTTGCGCGTTCCCTCCCAGCTCCTGCGCGTGATCTCCTGTGGCGTTGCACCCTTGCCCGGTAAAGGCGTCGCCTTCATCGGCACGGTCGGCAGCAGCAAGAGGTCGTGCGCCGCGAGGACCGCGTCGTAGCCCGCGCGTACGCGCCGGCGCAGGTTCTGTGCCTTGCCGTAGAACCGGCCCCCATAGCGATCGAGCGTGTAGCGGCTGAAGATCGAGGCGATCTTGAGCGTGTCGGCGAATTCGTCGGCGCGCTTGCGCCAGCCCATCGCGCGCTCGATGAGGCTCGTGACGTAAAGTCCTTCGTGCCCGATTCCAGCGCCGTTCATCTCGAGCAGCATAATGCAGGCGGCATCCCCCCGGATCGCCGCCCACACCGGAAAGCCTAGCGCGTGGGTGGGCACCGACACCTCGGTCACCACCGCGCCTAGCTTGGCGAAACGCTGCGCCGCCTCGCGCACGTGCGCATCGACGTCGGCTTCCGAGTTGGGATGGCCAAAACCTTCCTTGACGACGGCGATGCGCATGCCGTTGACGCCACCCGCGAGCGCCTCGGTGGACCACCCCACCGGCGCGCCGCGCTGGCGCGTGTCGAGCCCGTCGGGCCCGGCGACCACTTCCAAGAGCAGCGCGTTGTCGGCAACGTTCGCGGTCATCGGCCCGCAGGTATCGATGGTGATCTCAAGGAGCGCAATGCCGGTATAGGGGACGAGCCCGAAGGTCGGCTTGAGGCCGACAATGCCGCAGTGGCTCGCGGGGATGCGAATCGAGCCGGCCTGGTCGCCGCCGATTGCCATGTCGACCTCGCCCGCGGCAACGAGCGCCGCGCAGCCCGACGACGATCCGCCGGCGCTAAATCCGTGCTTGCGCGGATTGTGTACCGGGCCGCTCGCGCTGGTGTGGCTGCCGCCCGACACGCAGAAATATTCGCACACGGCCTTGCCGGCGATCTCGCCGCCGGCGTCGAGAATGCGCTCGACCACGGTGGCGTCGACCTCAGGCAGGTAGCCCTCGAAGAGCTGCGCGCCGATCGCCATCGGCACGCCGGCGAGACACATATTGTCCTTGAGCGCCACGCGGCGGCCGGCAAGCTTGCCGCCCGCGTTGCCTTTGATCGCCGTCTTGACGTACCAGGCGCCGTGCGGGTTCTCCGCCGGCGCCGGAAGATGGAACTTGCCACGCGGATATTTCACCACCGGCAGCTCGTCCGGCGTCTTATCGAGCGTGGCATACGCGTTGGCGATCGGCGTGACGATCTCCTCGACGGCGGCGAGGTAAGCATCGCTCGGCGTCATGCCGAGTTTTTGCGCCGCCTCGCGCAAATCGGCGACACTCGGTTTCTCGAACATGGATTGATCCTTAAAACGGATACCAGCTTTGTAGGATGGGTTGAGCGAGCTTCTGCGCGCTAAAATCCATCGATCCTACCGCGACTCGAGTGCGTGATGGGTTTCTCTGCGCCCAACCCATCCTACGGGATTCGTGAAATGAAATCAGGCGAGCGCGAGTTGCGCAGGGAATGCCCGCCGTCGCGGATCAATCCGCGGTCGAGATGAGTCCGCGCGTGGTGGCGACGATCCAGCGGCTACCCCAGCGCACGATGGAATCGATGCGCCCGACGCCAGGCACGCTGTCACCCTGGTTCGCGCGCCACACCCCGCCCGGGCCCTGCAGCACGACGGTGCTGCCAGTGACCTCGCGGATCGCCCATCCTTCTATCGTGGTCGGCCGCGTCTCTGGGAACGGCATGAGCCGCGGCGCGATCTTGCCCCGCTCTGGCGCCGCAATGCTGCTCGTGGTGGCGACGTCGCGATTGGCGCTCGCCTGCTGCGCACCGCGCGCGGCGATGCGCGCGCGCGGGCCGGCAATCTTCGCTGCCTCGCGATCCGCCTTGGCCGCGGCGCAAGTTCCCTCGCGCGCGCATGCCGATGCATCGGCCTGCTGCACCGGCGCCGGGGCCGCGGCGAAGAAGCGCGACGATACCGACCCGCCGATCCATCCCAAACACAGACCGACTGCCAGCGCGCCAACGAGTAACGCGCACTGGACCCATAGCGCGAGCGCGGGCGCAGTCGGTTGCGGATCCACGAACTCGTCGCGATGTGGCGGCCTGATCTCATGATCGGACTTGATCTCACGCGCTGGCGCCTCGGCGGCGCCACCGACCGGCTCGATCAGCAGGAATTTGGATGCGGCTTGCTTCGCAAGATTGCGTGGGGAGCGGCTCTTCTCGCCGTCGTAGTCGTGTCGTAACGCCGACCAGAGCACGAGCTGCTGCGGTTGCGCAGCGCTGTCGGCCCGATCGGCCATCGCCCCGGCGGCGCCACGGGCCCGCTCGTCGTCCATACTGGGATCCTCGGTGCGCGCCACGCGTGGGCCGCGCACGGCCCGCATGATCCGTCCCAGAGCTAAACGGAATGTTAACTGCAGGCACAGCCGCGATTCATTTCGCTCGAGGTAAATTGAAATCAGAGGAGCCCCCTTTGCGGGGGAGGGAGGAGTACGCACAAACCTCACTATCCTTTGGCCTAACCCTCACTGTCCTTCCCCCTAATGCGGGGGAGGCGACGCTGTGGCACCATCCGCCTAACAAGCAGGCATGGGCCGCAACACGCACGCGCTGGTTTGCGCGCGCTTTCGCGCTTATGATGCCGCGCCGCGCCCGAGGGAGAAAGCCATGGCATATTCATTCATGGCCTGGCTATCATTGCTGCACTGATCACGCTCGTTCAGCACGGCCCCGCAGCGGCGGATGAGTATCCATCACGCCCTCTCACGCTGATCGCTCCGTGGCCGGCGGGAGGAGCCGTCGACACGCTGTGCCGCATATTCGCAGCGAGATTGACCGACCGGCTCGGCAAGAGCGTCGTCGTCGATAATCGGCCCGGCGCCGGATCAGTGCTCGGGGTCGCCGCGACGGCGCGCGCGACGCCGGACGGATACACGTTGGTGATGGCCGGCAGCGCCGCGCTGGCTACGACGGTTACAATTTACCGAAAGCTGCTTTACGACCCGAGCAAGGACTTTGCACCGCTGGCGCTCATCACACGCATTCCATTCGTGTTGGTGGTCAATCCATCCCTGCCAGTGAACTCGGTGACCGACCTGATCAAGCTGGCCAAGAACGAACCGGGCCGGCTGTCCTATGCCTCAGGCGGGCCAGGCTCGCCACATCATCTCTTCACGGAGTTGTTCAAGAGTATGACCGGCATCGAAATGCTGCACGTCCCTTACAAAGGCAGCGCGCCCGCGCTGAATGACGTCGTTGCGGGACAGGTTCCCCTGACGCTCGGCGATGTCGTTGCAACCCTGCCACTGGTCAGCGCTGGCAAGGTGCGTGCGCTTGGCGTGTCATCGAGCACGAGAATTCCATCGGCTCCCGACATTCCAACCATCGCGGAATCCGGCGTGCCCGGCTATGAAGGCGTGGGTTGGGTGATGATCGTGGCGCCCGCGCATACGCCGGGCGCGGTCGTCGAGCGGCTCTATGCCGAGTTGAAGTCGATTGCCGCGCTCCCGGAGGTTCGGGAGCAGATGATTGCGCTGGGCACGATCCCGGTTGATAGCCCGCCGCCCGACGCTCAGCAGCGTTTCATCGACGCCGAGGTCGTCCGCTGGAGCAAGGTGGTGAAGCTCGCCGGCATTGCCGGAACGCAGTAGCTCGGAAGGGGCGTCGGATTGGCAAGCTGGAGGGTGAGGCGGCTCGACAGCGACAAGTTGGCCAGAGTAGCGAAATTTGCGGCGGGAAAGTAGCGCGCGCAAACACCCTCGGTCTTCCAAACCGAATTGATCTTCACGATAAATATCGCCCTCTCTTCCGAACGGGGAGCGATCATGCGGCCTCTCAAAGGTCTATTTGTCCTTGACTTCTCGACATTGCTGCCGGGCCCGTTGGCGACGCTGCTCTTGGCCGAGGCCGGCGCGGAGGTCGTCAAGATCGAGCCGCCGGGACGCGGCGAGGAAATGCGCGGCCATGCGCCCCGTTGGGGGCGGGACAGCGCGAGCTTCGCGCTCCTCAATCGCGGCAAGCGCAGTCTCACCCTCGACCTCAAAAACGTCGCCGAGCGCAAGCGCCTCGAGCCTTTGCTGAAGCGCGCCGATATCATCGTCGAGCAATTCCGGCCCGGCGTCATGGCGCGGCTCGCCCTCGACTATGACGCGGTTGCCACGTTCAATCCCATGGTCGTCTACTGTTCGATCTCGGGATACGGACAGACCGGCCGCAAACGCGACATCGCGGCCCATGACCTCAACTATATTGGCGACGCAGGTCTGCTCGCGTTGTCGATGGGTGATCCATCGCGGCCGGTCCTGCCGCCGGCGCTGATCGCAGACGTCGCAGGCGGCGCATACCCTGCCGTGCTGAACATCCTGCTCGCCCTCGAGGAGCGTCGCCGCACGGGACGTGGCCGCCACCTCGATGTGGCGATGGCGGACAATCTCTTCCCGCTCATGTTCTGGGCGATCGGGCAGGGCCTCGCTGCCGGGGCTTGGCCGGAAAATGGCGCGGGCTTCGTCACCGGCGGCTCGCCCCGTTATGGGCTCTACCCGACCAAGGATGGCAAGATGCTGGCGGCGGCGCCGCTCGAACGGCGATTCTGGGAGACGTTCTGCGAGATGATCGGCCTCGAGCCCGAGTTCCGCGACGATAGAAAAAACGCTGCGGCGACCAAGGCACGGGTTGCCGCGATCATCGCCAGCGAGACCGCGGACGTCTGGCGTTCGCGCTTCGCCGGCAAGGATTGTTGCTGCTCGATCGTTGCGAGCCTCGCCGATGCATTTCGCGATCCGCACTACGCGGCGCGCGGTGTGTTCCGCCATGTGCTCGCAAATTCCGAGGGCGCCGCTATGCCGGCGCTCCCGCTACCGCTAGATCCTGCCTTTCGCGCGAGCCCCTCAGCAGCGATCGCTTCGCCGGCGCTGGGCGCCGACAACGACAAGTACTTGGCGTGATTTCGACGCCTGCGGATCACGAGGTCGGGATTCCGTCCGGTGGCAGACGCTCCGCATACCGACTCCCTCTTTGGTAGGCCGATTCATGGATGAGCGATCTCGGCGGAATGGTGCGCCGGCGACCGAGGTTCGGCCGACGCTCCCATTGCCGCGTATTCCAATTGAAGTGCCGCTTCCACAATACTTCCGCCAGCCACCACAACCCTCGGAGGGATTCGTGCATGACCGCGTTAACATCCGGCAGGGCGTATCCGCCGCCGGGTTTTCCGAGCACGAGGTCCATTTGCGCGGGATCGACGACAAGACCGGCGGCGATGGCTTCCTTGAACATCCATTCCAGTGCGATCTTTGATAAGCCGCTCTCGGGTTCGGGATAGCCGCCGCCCACGTCCTCATGAACGCCGGGAAACCAGACCTGCTTCAAGTCCTTGGGTCCACTTTGCGGGGCAGGATTGCGCGGCATCCACAGATTGGTGCGAAAGAAAGCGCGGCGCTCGTCGATTGCAATGGCGTGACGGCCGATCTCAATGTCGGGATTGTCGGCAGAGAAGGGAAGCCGCAATGGATTCTCGTACCAGCCGATTGAACTCACCGTATCCCAGAGGCCGACGAAGTGGGGTTTACAATCCCGGGTGGAGAATGTGTTTTTGAACTCACGCGCAAGCCTGAAGTAGCTCTCTTCTTCCGCGATGCGATCTCCACGCTTGCGGTCGAGGTTGTTGATCGCCATCAGCATGCGGATGGCATACGGTACCAACGGCTCGTTGCCCTTGGGAATGAGGCCATACATGTGCAGGAGTGATGCGACCGCGCGTGCCGTGTATGCGCCTCGGCTGAACCCGAACAGGAATACGCGATCTCCGTTCTCGAAATTGTTCATCAGGAATACGTACGCATCGCGGATATCGGCTTCGAGCCCGTAACCAAATGCCTTGCCGAGAAGGCGCGTGAACGTGCGCGTGCCTCGCGTGAGCGCGCCGGGCGGCTCCATGGTGCCGAGGCCCGGATGATAATAGGCGACCTGTCGAGTGGGATCGCGGGCGAGTGTAAAGAACAGCTTGACGACGTTCGTGCGATCCTGCGCGAATTCGTTCGCTGTTCCGTCGCAGCAGATAACCACGTTTTTTGCCATCTCAGACCCGGCCGCCGAACGAGATCAACTGAACGTCAGATGAGTGTGGCATCGTAGCGCCGATTGCCCTCCGCGACATCGGGGAAACCTGGGAGCCACTTGAGCCGGGCATACTCGCCCGCGGATTTCACCGCATCCAATCCCCGGCGACCTTGCTGTTCCCTTCGCTGCCTGCGCCCGGTAAGGTCGAGGCACCATGTCCGTCCTGACGCAGCATGTGCCCCGAAAAGCTCGCGAGACGGGCGGCTTTGCCGGGGGCATTGCCGCGCTTGCCGTAGGCAAGCTCTACGCGCTGCAGAACCTGTTTGCGCTCGACGGCCGGGTGAGCTCCTATCCGGCCAGCGCGCGCGGCTATTCGGTGGCGAACAGCTACCTGCTCACACAGAGCGACGCGGCGATGCTGATCGATACCGGCTTCGGCAAGGACGAGCCGGCGATCCGCGCGCAGATCGAATCGCTGATCGCGCCCGGCCTGCCGCTGTCGCTTTTTCCGCTGCGTCTCAACGAATTCATGTCGATCAACAACGTCGAGACTTTCGCCGGTCACTTCAATGTCGAGACCTGCTACACCAGCAACGTCGATGCGGCGTTGTGGTTCGATTTCGGCGCCAAGGCGAACGGCCGCAGCATCCTCGAATCGATGAAGGTCACCGCGGTGACCCGCGCCGATACCATCAAGCTTGGACAACATGGTCGCGCGATCGACGTCATGCAGGCGCCGATCCGGCTCATCGCCACGCGCTGGCTCTACGACCGCGCAACCCGCACGCTGTTTTCCTCCGACATGTTCACCCATGTCTGGCGCCCGCGCACGGACGGTCCCTGGATCGTCACCGACGATGATGACACGACGTCCGCGCGCGAGCTGCGCTCGTTCCTGCTCAACACGCGCTACTGGTGGCTCGAAGGCGCGCCGACCGACTCGATCCGGCGCGGCATCGCCAACGTGTTCGCCAAATGTGACGTCGAGACGATCGCGCCGGGCTACGGTTGCATCCTGCACGGCCGCGCGGTCGTGGCGCGCCACGTCGCGATGCTCGACGATGTTCTCGCAGGCCTCGATAAGAGCGTGGCGGTGTCGCGCTACGTCGGCCGCGACGAGGAGCGCTGACACATGGCCCACAAAATGCCCCGCGAGATCACGCCCGGCGTGTTCTGGATCGGCGACTGCCTGGCGCAGCGCCACAAGGGCAAGGTCTATCACGGCTACAATGCGGCCTATCTCATCGCCGGCGAGCGCGCCTCGGCCCTGGTCGAGACCGGGCACCCAAAGGACTTTCCAGTCATCGAGCGGCACCTGGCGGAGCTGTTCGCGCGCGGCATCGCGCCGCTGAAATATCTCTTCGTAACCCACCAGGAGACGCCGCATTGCGGCGGGCTCGGGCGCATCCTCGCGCGCTTTCCAGAGACGATGCTGTGCGGGGACGTCAGCGATTATCACCTCGCCTTTCCGCAATACGAGCATCGCATGCGGTCGATGAACGAGGACGACGCGATCGATCTCGGCGGACGCAGCCTGATGGCGGTCGAGCCGGT
>Ga0126376_10000149_pt1 | contig 31724 bp, 14 predicted proteins | sample PanSoiMetPlot_15_FD_92760 | JGI IMG/M metagenome (GOLD analysis project Ga0126376, IMG submission 92760) | Tropical forest soil microbial communities from Panama - MetaG Plot_15 | ecosystem: Environmental > Terrestrial > Soil > Tropical forest > Bulk soil | place: Panama | collected 2016-02-17 | reverse complement strand
TGATGCCGGAAATACCGACCGATAAGGCAGAAACGGTGGACAGTGCGCATGGTCCATACACGACCCACCTGTTCATCGTTCGCGATACCACGAGCGTTTATCTTATCGGCTACGTCGATTACGATCCCAGTTTCAACTTCAACCGTCAGGCGGAGCTCGAAGCAAATCGCGACAACTTTGTTAAAGGCATCAATGCGCATTTGGTGAGCACGCGCCCAACGATGATCGACGGCTATTCGGCAATCGAGTTTACGGCCGAAACCGATGATCGAGTTTTCAAGTCGCGGGTTTACATGGTTGGCCGCCGGCCTTATCAAATCGTCATCGGCTCACCCAAGGGTCAGGACGATTCGGTGAGTGTCAATCGCTTTTTCAACTCATTCAAAGTCAGTCTGCCCTGATGAAACGTAGACAATTTCTGCAAACGACGGCGGCCGCCACCTGGGTGGCCGCTATCACCAATCCTGTCTCGGCACTGCCGCGCGAAAACATAAATCATTCGCCGCCAGCGGCATTCGAACTCGAGGAACTCACAATCGCGGATCTTCAACAGGGACTTCAATCCGGGAAGTACAGTTCACGCGAGCTCGTCGAGAAATACTCTGACCGCATCAAGGAGATCGATAAGAAAGGTCCTGCGCTCTACTCGGTCATCGAGATGAATCCCGATGCCGAGAAGATCGCGACGGCACTCGATCGCGAACGTAAAGAAAAAGGACCACGCAGCGCGCTGCACGGTATCCCGATCCTGATCAAGGACAACATCGATACGCAGGATCGCATGATGACCACTGCCGGATCTCTGGCGCTCGTCGGCGCCAAACCGGCTCGCGACGCGTTTGTGGCTCAGAAACTCCGAGAAGCGGGTGCGGTCATTCTCGGTAAGACGAACCTGAGCGAATGGGCCAACTTTCGTTCGAATAAGTCGTCGAGTGGCTGGAGTGGGCGAGGCGGACAAACGCGAAATCCTTATGTGCTCGATCGCAATCCGTGCGGCTCGAGCTCCGGATCAGGCGCGGCGGTGGCGGCAAACTTGTGCGCTGCCGCAATCGGCACCGAGACGGACGGTTCGGTCGTGTGCCCTTCCTCTGCGAACTCGTTAGTCGGGATCAAACCAACGGTCGGCCTCGTCAGCCGCGCCGGGATAATTCCGATCTCGCACAGCCAGGATACTGCTGGTCCAATGGCGCGCAGCGTCCGGGACGCGGCGCTGATTCTCGGCGCGTTGGCTGGCGTCGATCCGCGGGATGAAGCGACGAATGCGAGCCGTGGCCAATCGGTCACGGACTACACGCAGTTTCTCGATAAAGATGGCCTGCGAGGCATGCGTCTCGGCGTTGCGCGAAAGTATTTCGGATTCAACGAGCACGTCGACAAGTTATTGAATGACCTGCTGGCTGAGATGAAGAAACTCGGAGCCGTCCTAGTTGATCCGGCAGACATTCCGACGCAAGGTAAGTTTGACGATTCTGAGTTTGAAGTGCTGTTGTATGAGTTTAAAACGGATCTCAACACTTATCTCGCCGGACTTGGACCACAGGCTCCGGTCCGCTCGCTCAAAGACGTGATTGAGTTCAACGAGAAGAACCGCGATCGTGAGATGCCCTACTTTGGTCAGGACATCATGACGAAGGCTGAAGCCAAGGGACCGCTAACCAGCAAACCTTACCTGCAGGCGCTGCGCAAGAATCATTTGCTCACGCGTACGCAAGGCATCGACTTCGTGATGAAGAAGAACCAGCTCGATGCGCTGGTCGCTCCAACGGGTGGACCAGCCTGGCCCACCGATTGGATTAACGGCGATCACTTTACCGGTGGATATTCGTCGGCGTCGGCCGTGGCGGGTTATCCGCACGTCACCGTGCCCGCGGGATACGTTTTCGGATTGCCAGTGGGTATCTCGTTCTTCGGCGGCGCGTTTAGCGAACCAAAGCTGATCAAGATCGCCTATGCTTTCGAGCAAGCGACCAAAGCCCGGCGCACGCCGAAGTTCCTACCCACACCAGATCTCAGCCACAGATAAACTATGAAGAAATCGATCTACAGTGTCCATAAAAGTGTTCTGACACAAAAATGGTGCGATCCGGATGAATATCTAGAATCCGCGGAGCGCGACGTTGAAGCGATGTTCTCAGGCGGCAAGGCGAAACTGCGGCCGCTCTACGACGCGCTGCTAAAGCTCGGACTAAAGACCGGCAAAGAAGCAAAGGCGTCTCCGTGCAAAACGATTGTGCCGCTCTATCGCAACCATGTCTTCGCACAGATCAAACCCACCACACAAACGCGTATCGACATGGGCTTCGCTCTCGGCGACATGAAACCCACCGGTCGTCTCATCGATACGGGCGGCTTCGCCAAGAAGGATCGCATCACTCACCGCATCCCGATCACTTCAAAGGACGACATCGACGACGAGGTGAAGCACTGGCTCAAAGTCGCTTACGATCGCGACGCTTAACAGGAAATTAAATGCCATCCTCACTTGGCAAACTCGGCGAAGAATACGCCGCTGCATACCTCGATCAACTCGGCTACCGACTCGTCGCCGCGAATTTCACACTGCCTGTCGGACGGAACCTTCGTGGCGCTGTCGTTAACGCGGAGATCGATCTGGTCGCTTACGATGGCGACACGCTCTGCTTTATCGAAGTGAAAACGCGTGCGTCCGACTGGTTCGCACCGCCACAGGTGAACGTGGATCTGCGCAAACGACGCCAGATCACCCGCGCGGCTCGCGTCTATCGACAGATGCTCGGCATCGAAGACGAACCACACCGTTACGACGTCGTCACGGTTGTGCTCAACGACGCTGCGACGCCACGGATCGAGTTACTGCGAAACTTCTGGACCGAAGAATCTCTCCACAAGCGCCGGTGGCAGACAAATTTCTTCGATTGACAGAGACGCAGAACGGGCGGCCAGTTACTTCGGACCATTAGAATCATTTGTAGGGGCGGCCCTCCGTGGCCGCCCGTCGTTCGCATCCAGTCTTAATTCTGCGTGTCGGTTTGTTTCGTGCGTGGCGGCGCGTTCTTCACGTACTTATCAAACCAATTGATCATCTCGTAAAGCACGTGTTCGATACTTTCGCGCCCGGCATAACCGTGCGCCTCGTGCGGCAACATCACCAACCGCACCGTCGCACCGCTTCCCTTCAACGCCTGGTACATTCGCTCTGACTGGATCGGGAACGTCCCCGTGTTGTCGTCCGCCTCACCATGCGTCATCAGCAACGGCTCGTGGATCTTGTTCGCAAACATGAACGGCGAGACTTTCAGATAAAGCTCGGGCGCCTCCCACAACGTGCGCCGCTCGTTTTGAAAACCAAACGGCGTCAACGTGCGATTGTACGCACCACTGCGAGCGATGCCCGCGCGGAAAAGATCGCTGTGGGCCAACAGGTTCACAGTCATGAACGCGCCATAGCTGTGACCGCCAACACCGACGCGATCGGGATCAGTCACGCCCATCTCCGTCGCTTTGTCGATTGCGGCTTTCGCGCTCATCACGATCTGCTCGACGTACGTGTTGTTAACCGTTTCGGGACTGCCGACCACCGGCATCGTCGCGTTGTCGAGCACCGCGTAGCCCTCCAACAGGAAGAACAGGTGCGATGGACCAACGATTGAAGTGGCCCGTTGCGTTGAACCGGTGATCTGTCCGGCCGTGTTCGCGTCATTGAACTCGAGCGGATACGCCCAAACAACCGTCGGCAAACGCGTCCCCTCTTTGTAATTCGGCGGCAGGTAAAGCGTGAACGAACACTGCACGCCATCGGCGCGTTTGTAAGTGACCAGTTGCTTCTTGATGCCGCGCAACTGCGGCGTCGGATCCGGAAACTGCGTGAGCGCGCGCGGGCCGGTGCCGTTGGCGCTGATCACGTAATAATTTGGCGCTTCAGTGGGCGACTCACGTCGCGTGATGAACTTGCTGCCGTCGTCGCTCAACAAAGTCACAACGTTCTCGTAACTCTTCGAATCGCTACGGAAGATTCGTTCCGACTTGAGCGTCTGCAAGTTGAAACGATCGAGGAACGGGCGATCGCCTTCCGGCGAAGCACCGTTGCCGATGAGATAAATCGAGTCGCCGTTTTGCAGCATCACTCGTTGACCGCCGGCGGTGCGCATCACGGGAGTGCCCGGATCGTTGTAGCGATCCTGCTGGTTCCTGCTCCAAATCACCTTCGGCGCAACGTCGGGCTTGCCGGCGTTGAGCATGAAGGTGCGTGTCCAGCGTTTGTCGCGGTCGTAGTCGGAAATGAAGACGAGCCCGTCGCGCTCGCCCCAGTTCATGCCTGAAAAACGATTCTCAGTTTGGAACAACTCCGTGGGCTGGCCGTTGAATGGCGCTTTGAGCATCAGGATGCTGTCGCGATGGGCCACCTTCTTCTTCGGATCGCCGTTGTCCAAAGCTTTGACCCAAACCAGCGTCGCCGGCTCGTCAGGCCGCCAGCGAACCGAGCGCGGACCGGTGATCACGCCGTCGATCGGCACCTGATCGGCAAGCGGCAGGCTCGCGACTTTGTAGACGAGCTTGCCTTTCGTGTCCCACACCTCGATCTCTTTCGGAAACTCCGAATCAGTGAAGAGATATGAAAACGGTTTGTGTAGACGTGTGATCAGAAGGTGCTGGCCATCGGGTGACGCGTCCGCAAATTGAAAGATCGCGGCGTCGCCGATTGCTCGCGAGGTTCCGGCAGCGGAGTCAACGAGCGCCAGGCGCGAAGTGGCGTAATACTCGAAGAGACGTTCATCGTATGGAGTCTTCAGAAGGTCTTCGTAGGTTCTGACTGGTCCAGGCCGGCCTGAGCTCTCCTGCGTGTTCGGTTCGGTTGGCACAGGTGGTTCGGCAGGCGCTGGGCCACGCGTTGCGGGCACGAGTTGAACCAGCAGCGTGTGGTTGTCAGGCATCCAACTCAGAGGATTACCGATAACGGAGTTGATCGTGATCGCTTTGAGGTTGTGAATCTTTCCAGTGGCGGTATCGCCTACCCAAAGCTCGACACGACTTTGCGTTGTATTCAGAAAAGCGAAGTGTTTTCCGTCATCGTTCCACTCGACGTCGCTAATCTTCGCGCCGGGCGGAACGTCGATCTTCACTTCGGAGTCGTCTGCAACTCGCTTCAGAGTCATAGCGACCGAATACTGAAAACGATGAGGCGAGTTTGAAGCAGGATTGATGCGACGTCCGGCGAGACGAAGCATCGGTTGAGAAAGATCAGCAAGCGGTGGATAACGCAGTCCAGTCAGCAAGAGTACGTTATCGCGCGCCGGGCTCACGGAAGCGTTCGGCGTGACGGGCGCGTTCAGAATGTCGAGCACCTCCTTCGGTGGCTTCTTATAGCCCTCCTGCGCAAGACCGGCGCTCGCAAAGAGCAGCAAGGCGAGAAACGCGAATGATGCAAGACGGAATCCGTTGTGGGCTCTCATGGTAGGCTCCTCCGTGAAGGCAAATCCGAGTTTTTGTGGAATGCTTCAGGAAAATTGAAGCGTCTGGAACTTATTCGACTTGATGACGCTTGTCAACTTGAGCGCGCGTGCGCCCACCAATGTCACGCTACGCGGGAATCAATTGCCAAAAGAAAGAGCGAGCCTTCGCAATACGAAGCTGCTCGCCCTGATAAGGTCTCGCGATCTTACTTTGGTTTTTTGAAGGGGTAGTTGCGGCTACAGATGCGTCAAACGAGTCGGAGTCTTGTTACCTTTCAGGAGGCTTTCAGCTACCTGAAGGGCCACGTCACGGTGGTGTTGCAAATCGGAAATAGTGAGCTTGATCAGAGTATCTGGAGTAATGCCCGAACCCTCGAGCAGCCGCCCTTGCGGTGAATAATAGACGCGGCTGCTCCAGCGCAAGATACCACCGCCGCTCAGTCTCTTGCTGGCTTGATTCAAAACGCAACCACACGTCTGGAGGCCGACGACTCGGGCTCGACCGTGTTCCTGCATTGAAGCGGTAAAGACTTCCGACGCGCTAGCCGATTCCTCATCGACAAGGATAATGACCGCGCCCCCATAAGTTTGCGCACCACGATGCGTGGCTATCCGCTCAATGTCTCCGTTTCTGGCTTTGAAGCTTCCAAAGCTAGACTCTTTGGAAAAGAAGTTGCTGGCAACGTCGAGCAGTATATCGGTCTGGCCACCGCCATTGCCTCGCAAATCAAGAATGAGGCCGGGCGCGTCCATTAACTTTCCCAGCTCTTCCCTGAATCGTTCCCCAATGGCTGGGTTCCATTGATCGAATTTGATGTAGCCGATACCAGATTCCAGGCGCCGGCCGGTAAGCCCGGGTGGAACATCGACTGGACCGCCAGGAGTAATAGTAACGGTCAACTTCTCATGCCTGAAGCCTTCAAAGCCCAACTTTCGCGACGGGCCAAGGAAGTCTCCGTAAAGAAGCGCGCCCTGCATAAGATTCTTCATGGCCCGGTCTGAAGATGAACCAGCGTATTCGGAACGAATCTGCGCATAGATCTGCTCGATCGGTCGGTCATTAACGGTGCGCAGAACCATGCCGGGCGCTACGCCCGCGTGAAACGCACCGGAATCCTGGTCCAAAGAGAGAACCACGGTCTTGCCTTCGACCTCGCCGAGTGAAAGGCCGGCGCTACCTTTCTGCCTTTGCTCCCGGGAGACGTCAGGCTGGTTAAAAACCGTGTGGGCGTCCCGCAAAGTTGCCAACATAGTTTCGAAGAGCGCATAAACCTCCTGGTCATTGGCGGCAGCTTCGATGCGCGGCCGATAGCGCTCGTGAATTCCAAGCCAATCAACGCCATGAAAATTTGGATCGTAGTATTCAGCATTGATCGTCTGCCACACCTCTTCAAATATGACGAGACGGTCCTGACGAGAAAGTAATGAGTGGCTTTCTGATTGGGCCAAAGCGCCCGGTCCAGTTGTGGTTGACGTGTAGCAGGAAACTGACAGGACGCAGCTAAGAGAAACCATCATGAACACAGCAGGCGCCTTGGACTGGCAACGGTTTACATCCGCGTGTTTTTCTTCGAGAGGCTGCTGAAAGTGGGAGCGTAGTCCAATCATTTCAATCGCCTGCTTCCTTGACCGCGAGGACATTGCCTAACTCCGGCTGACTCGCTGCCAGATGCGGCTGAGGCCATAGTTCTGCTTCCGGCACCTGCAACCCGTTTTCGAGCTTCACAATATAATCTGCCAGATCGTAATAGCGGTCATCATGGGTAATCACAAAGCACAGTTTACCTTTGTTCTTCAATGCAGGAAGTATTTGCCGATAAAAGGCCTCCTTGAACAACGGATCCTGATCGGCCGCCCACTCATCAAAAACATGGATGGGCCGGTTTTCCAAATAGGCAGTGAGCAGAGACAAACGCTTTCTCTGGCCTTGTGAAAGTTCCGTCGTGGAAAGCCGTCCATCTTCTATGCGGACCTGCCGGTCGAGTTGCAATTCCACCAAATACTGACGTGCCTGCAGGTCGAGTTCTGGCTGCTCCAGCCCCAACAACGCTTCAAACAGATAGAAGTCTGAAAAAATGGCAGAAAAGAATTGTAGATAGCTTTCCCGGTTCTCGTCGGTTACCGGAATACCGTTCAATCTCACTTCACCTTGCTCGGGCTGGTAGAGGCCCGTCAGCAGCTTGACCAGAGTAGTCTTGCCACTGCCATTGCCTCCCGTGACAAAGACTAATGCGGGCGAGCGAAAACTGAGACTCAGTGGACCCAGCACAAAGACACTATCGTCTCCTTCACGGTGGTACGAATGGATGACGCCGCTCAATTCCAAAGTCTCGCAAGACTGGCCAAAAGCCGAGCTGTCGAGGGGCAGCTCGCTCGACGTCGCTGCGGTTAACGAGAGCCCGAGCGATTCAATCTTTTGCAACGCGACCGCAGCGTTACTCAGGTTGGGCAATACTGCGGAAAGTACATCGAGAATGACGGTGATATACAAAATGATAAATACATAGCCAACGATCAATGCCGGATCGCCTAGAGGCAGAAGCGGTACACCAAATAACACGAGACCAATCAGCGCAAAAAACATTAACTGCCCCCAGGCTCCAGTCGCAGCAAAGATTCCGCTTCCAATCAACTGGTGTCGTCGCAAGGAACTCGACGTCGGACGCAAAACCCGCGATAGAAAGGCTTCGCGTCGACGCTGGTGCAACTTCAGCTCCTTCGTTCCTTCAGTCAGCGATCGAAAATGCTTGAAGAGAGCATCGTGTTGCTCGCGCGCCAGTTTTAGAAACCGCCACGAAAGCTTCACTCCAAGTTGATAGACGCTCATAGCCAGGACAATGAAAACAAAGACGCCCAGGAACACGGTTCCCGAAAGCCAGGCCAGATAACCCAAACAACCAATCAACAGAGTGCTCTGCAGACAGACTGTGGCAATGCTTAGCAGGCCATTGGTGAGAGTGTTGGTATCGGTCGTCAAGGTTGCCAGCAAACTGGGCCCACCGATTTTTTCGAGTTGCCGCGCAGGGGTGGCGAGAATTTGTTGAGCCAGGCGCATACGCAATTCTAAAGTGGCGTTCTGAGCCAGGCGCGTGAGGATAATCGAAGCCAGAGCTCTAGCGCCGGCCAGCAGTACGGTCAGACCCACAAAGGCTTCAAGCACGTGAACGAAGTTGATGTGGCGCGAGGTTATGGTGACGTTAATCAAGGCGACGAGCAATACATTGCTCAGGCCGCCGACGATGCTGGCGCCAATGGCCAGCAGGAGCAACCCCCAGGAGTACTTCAGCAGAAAGCCAACAACTCTCATACGTGGCTCGACGTGTTTACTTCTTCAATACAAGTTCGCAGGCGCTGGGCCAGCGTGCAAACATGTGGCTCAAACAACAGTGTGGCATGATAACCGGGAACGGCGATCGCCCGCACCGGAGCGGTAGTGAATGCTGACCAACCCTTAGTAGGATCCTGATAGAGTTTCACGATCTCGCTCACGGATCCGTCTTCAGACCATCCCGGATTTAACTCTGCCGTAAATACGGTGATAGGGCCGCCATACTGTTGTGGAACATAACTGGTAATTGACTGACTCCGTAATTTGCTGCCCTGTAGCACTCGGCGAGCTTGCGTCAGAGCAATCTCCTGTTTCATGTCCGCGGGCAGGACATCGGCCTGTCTTAGCCGCTCGACAACACAGTCTATTTGTTCGTCAGGCTTAAGGCCCGCCAACTGATTCGAGGTCAGCGCCAGTGAACGACCTGATTGCGCCGCTGCTTCGAGTGCGAAACCGACGAGCAACTTTGCATCATCAAGCTCGGTCGAGATAATCGGAGCGATAGAGTCGATAATCGCCAGCAAGGCGACTTCTTCGCCACGTCGCTTTAGCTGTTGCGCCATCTCGAAAGCCACGATTCCGCCGAAAGACCAACCGCCGATCAGATACGGGCCCATGGGCTGGACTAACTGGAGCGCGTCGAGATAAATCGACGCACGTTCCTCAATGCCATTGTACTTCTCACCATTCTCTCCGATCGTGAGAAAGTCCTGCGCCTCGAACGCGTAAAACGGCTGATCATTGCCGAGGTGGCGGGAGAGTTGGTAGTAGCAAAACACCTGGCCGCCCGCGGGATGAACGCAGAAAAAGGGCGGCTTGCTACCGTTGGGCTGAATTGCCACGAGGTGAGACCAGGGCTGTGACTCCCCTTCCTGCTCGAGGATTTGGCCAAGGTGTTCAATGGTCGGGCTCTGGAAGAGCGCCGACAATGGTAGCTCCTGCCCAAACAATTCCTGGATGCGAGCCATCAAACGAACCGCCAGCATGGAGTGGCCACCAAGTTCGAAAAAGTTATTGTTAACGCCGACTCTTTCAACGCCCAGTAACTCCACCCAAATGTTCGCCAGTACTCTTTCCACCGTGGTGCGAGGCGCGCAGAAGTTTCCCTCAGTTTTTGCGCGCGCTTGATTGGGTGCAGGAAGCGCCACTCGATCGACCTTGCCATTGGGGTTAATTGGCAGGTACTCGAGCCACACGAAATCAGTGGGTACCATGTAATGAGGTAACTTTTGTTTCACATAATTCCGAAGTTCAGTCTCCAACTCATCAGTTGCTTGTTCTGAAGTAAAGTAAGCGATCAGCGTTTTATCCCCCGCCCCAGAATCACTAGCAATGACGACACATTCGTTTACGCTCGGGTGTTGGCGAAGGACCGATGCGATTTCTTCCAACTCCACGCGGAAGCCCCTGATCTTGACCTGCTCGTCGAGTCTTCCCAAATATTCAATATTTCCATCCGCCAGATATCTCGCCAGATCACCGGTGCGATAAAGTCGGGCTCCCGGTTCTTCACTGAAAGGATCGGGCACAAAACGTTCGGCAGTCATGTCGGCGTTGTTCAAATAGCCTACGGCGAGGTTGATGCCGCCGATATACAATTCGCCGGCGACACCAATCGGAACTGGCTGACCTTCGCTATCACGCACGTACGTCCGCGTATTTGCAAGCGGACGGCCGATGGGAATCTTCGGCAATCGCGCCAGAGCTTTCGATTCCATCACGGCTTCGTAAGCGGTCGCCGTGATGGTTGCTTCCGTAGGTCCATACGCATTAACGAATCGACATCGATAAGCGGTCAATTGAGCAAGCTTGGCTAAGCGCTGAACCGATGAGCTTTCACCGCCAGTGATGAATAGTTTGAGTGTGTCGAGCATGGGCTCAAGCGTAGAGACCTCCTCCACTAACTGATGCCAGTAAGCAGGCGGGATATGAAGTACTGTGACTCCCGCGCGCTCGCATTCACCCAGCAATTCGCCCGGCGTCAAAGCCGTGGGGTTTGGGTGTACCACCAAAGCGCCGCCGCTGACCAGTGTGGGAAAGAGTTCCTCGGCAAAAGCATCGAAAGCCGGTGAGACAAACTGAAATTGGCGGGAAGCCTGATCGAGTTCGTAGATTTGGATCATTGAAAGCACGCGATTGACCAGCGCCCGCTGCGACACCAGCACTCCTTTCGGAGTGCCGGTCGAGCCTGAGGTATAGACGAGATAGGCGCTGTTATCGGGAGTCGAACTGCTTTCCACATTTTTTTCGGGTGGCTCGGGCAGGTGGCTGGACTCTGTGTCCACGCAAAGAATGGTCTCTACAGGAAGCATGCTCCGCTCTTTTAGAGCTTGTTGGGTTAGCAGGATCTGCGCCTGTGCATCCTGCAAAATGAAGGAGAGCCGCTCAAGCGGATACGAGGGATCGAGCGGCAGGTACGTCGCGCCAGCCTTCAGTATGGCCAATATAGCGACAACCATTTCAATGGAGCGCTCCATCATCATCGCAACCCGCGTTTCCGGTTTCACGCCCAATGCCTGCAAATGACGAGCAAGCTGATTTGCCTTGCGGTTCAACGCTCCATAGCTAAGTGTCTCGCGACCAAAAATGAGAGCTGTGGCCTCAGGAGATCGTTCGACCTGCGATTCGATCAGTTGCTGAATGCATTTGTCGCGTGGAGAGTCATTGAAGGTTTCATTCCACTCAGAAATAATCTGTCGTTCCTCCTCCCGCGTCAGTAACCTGAGTTCAGAAAGAGTTTGCTCCGGACTCTCGGCAACTGCTTCCAACAACGTGCCAAAGTGTTTCATCATTCGCTGAATCGTCGCCGATTCAAAAAGATCTGTGTTGTATTCAACCGAAGCAACCAGGCCTTCGGGAGTGTCAGCCACCGATAAGATCAAATCGTATTTCGCTGCTCCGCTTTGAACGCTGAGCGAACTTAAGCGCAGACCGGGCAGGTGCAACTCAGTTACAGGCGCCGTTTGCAACGCAAATACTACCTGGACCATTGGCGCGTGGCCGAGGTCGCGTTCCGGTTGTATTTCTTCAACGAGACGATCGAAGGGCACGTCCTGATGTGCATATGCCGCCAGCGTGACTTCCCTTACTTGTGCGACTAGCTGTTGGAAACTCATGTTCGCGGCAAGCTTGCTGCGCAAGACCAGGGTGTTTACGAAGAATCCAATCAAGTCTTCCGTTTCAACCTGGTTTCGACCAGCGATCGGCGAGCCCACGACAATGTCTGTTTGCCCGGAATAACGATAGAGGAGCGTCTGAAACACAGCTAGCAACGTCATGAACAACGTGGTCCCTTCGCGGCGGCTTAGTTGGCGCGCGGCCTCGCTGAGTTTCGGACTCAGGGCAAAGTTCTGAATTGCACCCTGAAATCGCTGTACTGATGGGCGTGGCCGATCAGTGGGCAATTCAAGCACTATGGGAGCTTCAGCAAGTTGCTGCTTCCAGTAAGCCAGTTGCTGTTCAAGCACGGCGCCCCGCAGCCATCTACGTTGCCAAACGGCGTAGTCGGCATACTGAATTGGCAAATCAGTCAAGACCGGTGGCTGTCCTTCAACGAACCCCTTATAAAGGCTGGCGAGTTCACGCATGAAGATACTCATCGACCACATATCACTGATAATGTGATGCATGGTTATCAGCGCAATGTGTTCTTCCTGGTCCAGGTTCAGTAGCGTGGTACGTATCAGCGGTCCAGTAGAAAGATCGAAGGGTCGTTGCGCTTCCAGTGTGGCCAGCCGGCGGGCGATTGGCTCTCTGCTCTCGGGCGCCAGCGCACTCAAATCTACAACTGGCAATTCTGCCGTGAATGAGGGGTTAATCCATTGGACCGGTTCGCCATCGACGGTAGGGAAGCTCGTACGTAAAGCTTCGTGGCGCTGGATTATGTCATTCAAAGCTTGCGCGAGGGCAGTTACGTTCAGAGCCCCCGCAACATGTACGACAGCCGGAACATTGTAAACCGTGCTACCCGGCTTCAATCGATCGAGAAAGAACAGACGCTGTTGAGCAAAAGACAGCGGCAAGCTGTTTTCTCTGGATGCTCTTGCAAGCGGGATTGCAGGCGCTGTGTCTTCTCTTCCGAGCTCCTTTTCGATGCTTGCTCGCAGTTCTGCAACTGTTGGCTGGTCAAAGAGGCCTCGGAGCGGAATGTCCACACCAAAGGCTTCGCGGACGCGCGACACAACCCTGGTTGCCAGCAGTGAGTGCCCTCCCAGTTCGAAGAAATTATCGTGTATGCCGACTCGTTTTAGGTTAAGCACCTCTTCCCAAATTCCAGCCAGGATTCCTTCTACCGGGCCGCTTGGGGCAACGAAGTCATCGCGTTCCGCCAGCAGACTTTCAGCGGGACTGGGTAGCGCGGCCCGATCGATTTTCCCGTTTGGGGTCACAGGAAATTCGTGCAGCAAGACAAAATGCGCCGGCACCATGTAATCCGGCAGTCTCTCCGCGAAGTAAGTGCGAAGACTATTGACGATCGCCTGCTCGCGATTGCTTTTCTTGATCTTTATCTCGGCGCCTGAAAATAGTTTGCGATAAAATCCGTTCGCCCTAAAGGCCTTTCCGTGGTGACTCGAAGTGAAATCAAAATCAACCACTTCGCCCGTTCGCTTCAAAAGCTTGCCGTAGATTCGATAGTCAGGATTCACGTTGTTGCTTGACAGCCAACCGCTACAAGTCGCCAGTAAGCGGTCACCTTCGTCAACATCGATTCCCGGAGAAAAGACTGGGAAGTAAACCGGCAGCCAGGCATGAGCCTCTTTCAGGATATCGAGCGACTCGCCCGCAATCGTCTCGAGATTCAGCCAGAGCAGGAAGCCATCCAACCTGGATTTGCGGTCAATTGTAAAGCGCACTTCATGACTAAACTCGGTGCTCAATTGATCATTGAAATCCAGTTGTTCGAAAACGTCGACGTTAGAGATCAGATCGGACGGACCGAGACCTTTGAGGCAAAGGCGCATATCGAACTGATAGCCAATCTGGTCGAATATTTTTTTTACGTAGTTGCCCGAAACCTCATTGAATGCGGGATTCCGCAACAACTCGTCGGGCAAGCAAACGGCCGCGATCCGAGTAGTGCTGCTGCCGGGGATCATCAATCCGCCATCTACGAGAAAACGCCGCGCCTCCTTTAGCAGTAGCGCCGCTCCCTCTGAACCGCCGATGGAGCCCACGATTTCTGAGACGCAGACGTGGGCTTTTTCCGGCAGCTCAACAGTCATCGCATCGCCATGCAAGAGCACGATTCTGTCTTCGAGACCCAGTTTCTTTATGCAAACGCGGGCTTGTTGATACGATTCATCGAGGGTTTCAATGGCGTACACCTTTTTGGCGCCGGCTTCAATGCAGAATCTTGCCAGAATCGCATCCTTGCCCGTGCCAATGTCGACGACCACTTTGTCTTTCACACTGCGATTAATTGCGGCTCGATATTTTTCATTTCTTCGCTCGTCATTGGTAAGCGCGTAGTAGATTAGGTCGTCATAAACGAAATACTCGGCCACCGATGGCCATATCTCCAACCTTGCGCCGCCTGGTTGCTGTTCAGCGTTCGCAGGCAAATGTTCTTCGTTCGGCACCAGGTAAACAACCAGGCTTTTATCGTTATCCTGGCTTTCGCGTACGGTAACAATCGACTTGCGCACAGAAGAATGTTGATTGAGCAGCTCTTCAATCTCCCCCAGTTCAATGCGATATCCCCGAAGCTTGACCTGCTGATCGCTGCGGCCGACAAACTCGATATCTCCGTTGGACTGATAGACTGCTATATCTCCCGTCTTATAGAGTCGCTCACCACCGTGTTCGCTGAATGGATCGGGAATAAACCTTTCCGCGGTCAGGCCCGGCGCGTTGAGGTAGCCACGGGCCAGTCCTACTCCGCCGATGTGCAATTCTCCCTTCGCTCCTACTGGAACAGGCTGTAACTCTTCGTCCAGAATGTATAGACGCATATTGGCAATCGGGCGGCCGATAACTGGCTTCTGACCGTTCGTAAGTTGCGCCGCTGAGGCGCACACAGTGGCCTCGGTCGGTCCATAAGCGTCAATGAAGTTGCGCCCTTCGGACCAACGAGAAACAACATCGGACGTACAGGCCTCACCGGCAACAATCAGGTTCTGTAACGCCGGCAGTTGCTCACTGGGTAAAACGGCGAGCACCGATGGTGGCAGCGTGACCGTAGTGATGCTCCGTTCACGCAGTGTTTCCACCAATGGCGCCCCGGGCAACAGCGAATCCTTCGCTGCGAGGCAGAGCGTTCCTCCGGAAAGCAGTGTAATGAAAATCTCAAATGCCGAAGCATCAAAGCTTAGGGAGGCGAATTGCAGCACTCTGCTGGTAGCGGAATAGCCAAAGAGTTTGACTTGCGATAGCGCGAGGTTACATAGGCCGCGATGGGCCAGCATTGTTCCTTTCGGCCGCCCCGTCGATCCCGAGGTATAGATCACATAAGCCAGATTGTCTGGTGTCGCGTTCGACTCCTTCGTCTCGGGGCTCTCTGCGCTTATCGCCTTCGCTTGGGCATCCAGGCAAATAATCTGTCTGCAATCGGCTGGCAAATCATCTGCCCATCTTTCCTTCGTTACCAACACCGGCATCTGACTGTCTTCGATCATCAAGGCCAGCCGGGCCAACGGATATTCAGGGTCCAACGGTACATAAGCCCCGCCCGCTTTCATGATGCCCAACATTCCTACTATCATTTCCACTGAAGGTTCGACGCAAAGACCTACTAGAACGTCGGGGCCAACGCCAAGGCGCTGCAAGTAATGGCCCAATTGGTTCGCTCTCTCATTCAGTTCACGATACGTCAACTGCTGACCTTCATAGTCCAACGCAATGTTGTCCGGTGTCGCTAGCGCCCGCTCATCAAATAACTGGTGCACACAGCGATTGCGTGGAAACTCCCAGTCGGTTTCATTCCATTGCTTAACGATCTGCTGATATTCCGCTTGTGTTAGTAGCGTGTAGTCTGCAACTCTGCGGTTTGGCTGCGCGGCCATTGCTTCCAGGATCGTCTGCAGATGTCCCAACATCCGCTGGATTTGATCCTGCTCGAAGCGTTTGCTGTCGTAACTACTCTGCAGTGACAACTCCGTGCCGACCAGGGCTGCAACGATGGTCAGTGGAAAGTTTGTGCGCTCGATGCTACGCACGTCGCTGACGCGCAGGCTCATTTCCTGATTCGGAGCCGACTCTTCGATCGGATAATTTTCGAAGACTACCAGGCTGGAAAACAGCGGCAGTCCTTTGGGTACTTCGCTCCAACCGGCGACTTGCACCAACGGACTGTATTCATATTGACGCGCCTCCACCTGCTGCTCCTGCAGTTGCCGCAACCAGGGAAGCAACTTCTCATTACGCCGCACCCGAACTCGTACTGGCAGCGTATTGATAAACAGACCGACCATTGATTCGACGCCTGCCAGATCCGCGGGACGCCCGGAAACAGTAGCGCCGAAGCAGACGTCGGTTTCGCCACTATGTTTGTGCAGCAGCAATGCCCACGCGCCCTGGACCAACGTATTGAAAGTCAAGCGGTGTTGCCGGCAGAGGGCGTGCAGTGCAGTCGTCGCCGTAGATGACAAGCGCGCGCGTTCAAGACCGTAACTGACTTCGGGAGCGGCTTCGTTTGTGCTCGGCGCTTCCATAAGTGGCGTTGGGCCTGTAAAGCCTTTCAGAGTCTGGCGCCAGTACTCTTCCGCTTTCGATACATCCTGCTGTTGCAACCAGGTGATGTAGTCTCGATAAGGCCGGCCCTTTGGCAATTGCACTTTCTGACCGCGTCGCACAGCTTCGTAGAAAGTCCTGATCTCTTTTAACAATAACGGGCCGGTCCACCCGTCCAACAAACCATGGTGGTAGCTCCACACAAATTGATAATTCTTCTCGTCTAGTCGAATCAGATGCAGGCGCACCAGGGGCGGCTCAGAGAGATCAAAACCGGCGCGCAGATCGTCCTGGAGAAATTCGTCCAAACTTTGCGTGTGATCGATATCTCGCCAATCAAGCTGGCGCACCGACACTTTAACTCCGCCGTATACGACCTGCAGAGGTTTAGCAAATTCCTCCCAAAAGAATGCAGTGCGCAGGACCGGGTGTCGATCGATTACTTGTTGCCAGGCACTCTCAAACGCAGAGGCATCGAGTTCTCCCTGGAGTTTGCAACGCAATTGAACCACGCCGCCGCCGGATCCGATGTCGTAAAGACTATCGAAGAGCATGCCCTGCTGCATCGGAGAAAGCTCATAGATTGCTTCAATATCATTGTCGTTCATTGGCCTCTCCTTTGACGGGCCCGGCGCACCCGGGCCAGGAAATCATCCAACTGTTTTTGATCGAGCTTTGCTTCCGGAAAATCGGACGGCGTGTAACCCTGCCACTCCGCAGTTGAGCATTGAGCGAGCAGCGCCAGCAACGCATCACGAAGCGCCTGACCCAGAGCCTCGACAGATGCGCGATGGTGAAGATTCGCGCTGTAGGTTAATGCTATTCGCAGTTGGCCGTTGCTGACGTTTCCATTCACTTCCAAAATATATGGCCGAATTGCTTCCGATTCGCCTGGTCCAAGCGCTTCCTTGACCAGCCTGAAGACCGAGGAGGGTTTCGGCGTGTCGTCTGTTTGTTCTCGATAATGGAAACTCACCTCGGCCGCAGGCAGCGCCTGCAGCTTGCGACGTACTTCGGAGTTGCCAAAATATCGGCAAAGGCCATAACCGAAACCATGTTGTGGTATTGCTCGCAATTGCTCCTTCACGCGTTTCAGTGTGGCCACCGGATCCAGTTGGTTTTCGACCATCAGGACAAAGGGTGCCACGAAAGTGAAGCAACCAACTGTGCGGCTCGCGTCGAGGTTCGGCAAAAACGCTTCGCGTTGGGAATGGCCCACATCAACCAATAGCCGCTCGCCATCACCCCAACGGGAAAGGGCGCTAGCTAACGCACTCAGCAACACCTCCTCGATGTCGGTCTTATAAACGGCAGGAACATCTGCAACCAACCTCGCCGTTTCATCGGCAGTAAGCTCGACGCAGATCGTCTTAGCGGAGGCGAAGTTATTCAGCCCACCGGGATAATCGCAGGGCAGCTTGGGAATGTCTTCGCGCTCGGCGCCCGTCCAGTAGGCCAATTCCGTGCTGTCGATGTGGCTTTGCCCGTACTCCGATAGACGGTGAGCCCAATATCTGAAGGACGTCGTCTTGGGCGGTAACTCGACTGTTTCCGCTCGTTCGAGTTGCTGGTAGGCTGATACCAAATCTTCAAACAGGAGCTGCGACGAAGCAGCATCTACCAGCAAATCGTGGACTAAGATCAATAAGCAACCAGGCCTTTGCGATCCGAAATCGAGAAAGGCAACTCGCAGCAGTGGGCCATTGAGATCAAGACTCCTTTGCGCCGCCAGCGCGATGCTCTCCACGGCTTCCCGGTCGGGCACGGAAGTCAAATCGATCGAGACAAAGCATGAACCTTCGTCGGGTAGTTTATTGATCTGACGCCAGCCCTGCGCTGTCAGCGTAAAGCGCATGCGCATGGCGTCGTGATGCATCGTCAAATGTCGAACAGCCTGGTCCAGCAACCGAGGGTTCACCGGTCGATCTACATCGATGAACAGCACGCGACTCCACGAATGAGGATTGGCCGGTTGCCGTTCGAAGTACGATTGTTGTGCAGGCGTTAATGGAACATCTCCGCTAACGAGTCCCTGTTCAGGCGCATCAGCGCTGGCTGGAGGCGCCAGTTGCGCCAACTCGGCGATGTTCTGATATTGAAACATCTGTTTGGTGGTTAAGTTCAGGCCCGCTTCGTTCGCGCGGCTGACAATCTGAATGCTGAGCACGGAATCGCCACCCAACTCAAAGAAGTTGTCGCGGATTCCCACTCTCTTGACCTTTAATACTTCAGACCAGATTTTGCAGAGCAGTTCTTCGGTCGCCGTGCGTGGGCCTTCATAACTGTGCTCCAGAGCGAGCCCGGCGGCAGCGGGAGCCGGCAAGCGCCGTCGATCGAGTTTGCCACTCGGCGTCAGAGGAAACTCGTTCAAGTGCACAAACGTTGTCGGAATCATGTAATCAGGCAACAGCCCAAGTAGATGACGTCGCAACTCACCCGCGGCCGGCGCTCCCGCACCTTCCTTTACCTGGATGTAACCAATGATCCGCTGCTCCCCGCGATCATCATCCCTGACCATCGCAACTGCTTCCGCAACTCGCGGTTCTCTCTTCAACGCGGATTCGATTTCACCCAGCTCGATGCGAAAACCCCTCACCTTCACTTGCTGGTCGATGCGGCCCAGGTATTCCAATCGTCCATCGAGCAGTCGCCGCACCAGGTCTCCAGTTCGATATAGTCTTGCCCCCGCGACGCCGCTGAACTGATCGGGGATGAATCGTTCCGCCGTCAGATCCGGCCGCCCTAGATAACCACGAGCGACACCTTCGCCGCCGATGTACAGCTCGCCTCGTATACCCACGCCGGCTAACTGTTGTCGCCGATCGAGCACGTACAGTTGAGTGTTAGCAATGGGCCGCCCAATAGGGACGGGAGCGTCCATTGGCTGACCTTCTGCTTTCGTGCTGCCAGCTATTTTTACCTCCTGCATGGCCGACCATATCGTCGTCTCCGTTGGACCATACATATTCGAGAGTGCAGCCGCGCGCCGCACCAACTGGGCCGCCAAAGTTGTGCTCAACGACTCACCACCACACAGTATTTGCAGTCCTTGCGCTCCTTGCCATCCGGCGTCCAGCAACAATCGCCAACTCGCAGGTGTGGCCTGCATCAGGGTCACACCCTGATCGATCAATTCCGCCAGACGCTGACCATCCATCACGTCTTCACGGTTCGCCAACACCAATCGCGCGCCGCTGCAGAGCGGCAGATAAAGTTCCAGTCCGGCAATGTCAAAGCTTAGGGTCGTAATCGCCAGCAATCGATCGCGCTCACTTAAGTCCCATTTCTGTTGCATGGCAGTAATGAAATTCACGAGGTTACGGTGGGTTACCATTACGCCTTTGGGTTTTCCGGTCGAGCCCGACGTGTAGATCACATAGGCCAGGTTTTCACTATTCGGCCTACCGTCTTTCAGTTGGTCACCGCGAAGCTGCGTCCAATCGTCGAGACACAGACTTGGCAATCCCGCGCCGAATGGCGGCGCTTGTTCGCTTGAATGGATTACGAGTGCGCCCAACCCAACATCGTCGCGCATGAATTGCAGGCGGGCCACTGGATAGGCGGGGTCGAGCGGAACGTACGCACCACCGGCCTTAAGCGTCCCCAATAGCGCAACTACCATCTCGATCGAACGCTCGAGGCAGATTCCCACGCGGACTTCAGGTCCCACTCCGATTCGTCGCAGTTGATTCGCGAATCTACCAGCGGCTTCATGTAATTGACGATAAGTCACCTGGCGCCCTTCATGAACCACCGCCACCGCTTCAGGAGTCTTTTCCACCTGCGCGGCGAACAACTCGTTCAGGGTTTGCTCTCGTGAGTACGCCAATGCCGTTTCATTCCAGCCCGTAACTAACTGTTGTTCCTCCTCCGGCTCCAGCAGCGACAACTCGGTAACCGGTATGCTCGGATTTGCGAGTATGCTTTGGATCAAGTTGCGAAAGTGCTTAGCCATGCGAACGATAGTGCTCGCCTCAAACAGGTCCGTGTCGTACTCGAATGAGAACCGCAATTGTTGTTCGTGGTCGATCACCGAGAGCGTCAGATCGAATTTCGCCCGGGAACTTTCGCCACCCAAAGGAGTCAGTACCAGTCCGGAAACGGTGTGGTCTTTGCGCTGCGTGAAATTGTGGACTTGAAACATCACTTGAAAGATTGGCCCATAACTCAAGCTTCTTTCCGGTTGCACTTCGTCTACAAGTTTTTCGAAGGGCAGATCCTGGTGACCGTAAGCACCCAAAGTGATTTCTCTGGCTCGTGCCACTGTGTCCAGAAAACTCGACTCGCTGTTGATGCGCGCATGCAGCACAAGGGTATTGACGAACAATCCTATTAGCCGCTCGGTCTCGACTCGATTGCGGCCTGCTATCGGCGAGCCCACCACGATGTCGTTCTGCCCTGTGTAGCGGTACAAGAGGATCTGAAAAGCGGCCAACAGCACCATGAAGAGCGTCGATCCTTCACGCCGGCTTAATTGTCTTAGTGCCTCACTGAGTTGCTTACTGAGAGCAAAACTCAGGCTGGCGCCGCGAAAACTCTTAACGGCCGGACGGGCTCTGTCCGTCGGCAGCTCGAGCACTGGGGGCACGCCACGCAGCATTTCTTTCCAGTAACGCATTTGCTCATCGATTACTCCGTTTGCAAGCCATTGTCTTTGCCACACGGCATAATCAGCGTACTGGATGGGAACCTCAGCCAAAGGCGAAGGTCGCGCGGCGGTAAACGCCTGATAGAGCTGCGCAATTTCGTCAATCATTACAGCCAATGACCAGCCGTCACTGACAATGTGATGCATTGAGATCAAAACGACGTGTTCGTCTTCGGCTAATCGCAGCAGGCTCAGCCGCATGAGTGATCGCGCAGTAAGATCAAAAGCCTTTTGTGCTTCATCAGCCGCGATCCGGGTTACTTCTTTTTCTCTAGCCGGCGCGGTCAACGTGCTCAGGTTCACGAGCGACAATTTCACCGGCTGCCAGCGATTTATCCTCTGCACCGGTTCACCATTGACGGTTAGAAAACTGGTTCGCAGCACTTCATGCCGTCGCACGACCTCACCGAATGCCTGCGCCAGCGCTCTTACATCCAGCCGCCCCTGGAGACGTATCGCCTCGGAGATGTTGTACAGATCGTTAGCGTCGAACTGATGTAGAAACCACAGACGCTGCTGCGCAAAAGACAGTGGGAAGGAGTTGAATTCCCTGCCCTGTTGCTTAAGCTTTAACGCCAGAAGCGCACGCTTCTCTTGCGAAAGGGCACTGATGCGTCGATCCAAATCGTCGGTGAGTTCCGTGATGCTTGACTCGGTTAACATGCGACGCTACGCGTAAAGGAAATGGAGAATTGGACCAAGTGAGTCTTGGTCAACTGCTTAGGAGAGCTTGGGAAACACGACTAGAACAATTCGTAGGCATAGCGCCGGAGGGCAGCGGCCCCTTTGTGATTCGCCAAACCAAACTGGCAACTGTGTTTCAAGTCTTCTAACAAACGAGGGTCCGGCTCTTTCTTTTGCGGCGACCTGATCTTCTCTTTAATTATTGCATTGAAGCAGCGCAGAAATGTTTTGATTTGCTCGGAACTCATGCCCTTGCGCTGAAGATAAAATGTACTCCACTGCTCAAATCCGTTCTGCGGCAGCCACACAGAACCTTCTACATTCAGGAACATCATGTCGATGAGATCACAAGCGCCGTTCGTGTCCATGCTGTTATGGGACCAACTGAAGGCACAGCCCTTGATGCCGTATTTTTCTCGCTCTTCCCAGATTGGCGTCAGCGGATCGCAATACCACAATTGAGCCCGGTAATAATCCGGCTTGGCCTCCTCGAGCAAGTCCATTGTTTCTCTTACGGTCTCCTCGGTTTCTCCGGGAAACCCGAGGACCAGCGAAGCGTAAGTTGAGATCCCTGCTTTGGCCAGTGACGGGATGGCTCTTAAGTAGTCGGCCCGTTTCGCCGTTTTATTCATTATCTTGAGCATCTTGTCGCTGCCTGATTCCACACCAAGGAACACTCCCTCGCAACCCGCTTCGGCCATGAGTTCAACAGCTTCCTGGTCGCCGTGATCGCAGCGGTAAGTGCTGTTCCACTTGAACCCATACTTGTTTCTGATCATCATCCGCAGAATCTCTTTAAAGCGGGCCTTGGGAACATTGAACGTATCGTCGATGAACGTGACGGTAGTCACACCACCGATCTCCTTGATGGCGTCCAATTCCTTTTCGACGATGGCGACGTCGGAATAGGTATATTTTCCCGCTCGCGCGGGAAAGGCACAGAAGGAGCATGAGAAAGGACATGACTTGGCGGTTCGGGTCGAAACAAATTCGCCGACTGCCGCTTTAGGGAAGAGACTATAGTCGACCATATTTTCTTCGAGTCGATTAGATTCGATGGAGGTTTTGGTGACAACGTAATCCTTCCCCTGCTTGTAGGCGATGTTGTCAATCAGATCAAATCCACTGCCGGCTTTCAAGGCATTGATTATCTTTACGAGCGCGGCTTCGCCCTCGGCGCTAATGACATAGTAATCAGCGCCAATGTATTTCAGCAGTGAAAGTGAAGTTGCCGGGTCATCGGTCTTGGTGGCACTGGCGATGTGTGGTCCACCAACGATGATCTTCGCAGTCTTGTTGTGCCGTCTGATGAACGAGATGATTTCCAATATGGGGTGCGGTGAAACATACAAGGTCGTGGTGATGGCGATTGTCAGGATATCGTTCTTGAGTAACTTCTCTTTGAGTTTCTCCTGCTCCAGATGGAACAAGTTGACGTAATCGAAGGTTAGATTGCGCTTCGCCAGGTAACTGACCAGATAGGTTATGACCGGCCAAAGAAAGTCGGCGTTATGATAAGGCTTGAAATCAGAACCGTTCCGTTCGTGGAAAAGGTTCAAAATATCCATACTCCGGTACGGCTTGCCCTGGTATTCGATAAACGCCAAGTCTAGATCCTTAAAGGCCCCGGATTTAGTACCCATCACTCTAACCATCGCGACGAAATCTTCGAAGCTCGAGTCATTGAACCCGATAATCAAACAGTCGATCATGACCTTCTCCTTTGATTGTGCTTACTACTGCTGGGAGCAAGTGACTGCTTACAAGCTTTGGTTCTGGTGGCGTGATCCGGATGGAGGTTTTTAGGCGATCTGGACGGCTGACCGCTCTGGTGCGAGCTGATCCTCAAAGAAGCTCAGCAGCGGTTGAAGGTGAACATCTTCGAGCCACTGAGCGGCCAGATCCTCGATAATATGGTGCTCAGCAATGAGCCTTCCGCGGCTAAACCGCCGCACGATTGGATGCAGGAAGTTGCTTTGGTCGGAGCGCTTCACATCATTGCGTTCAATGCGATTGATGTTGAAGGGATCGGCAAAGGCATGGTCCGGCCCATACTCGAGAGTTACGGTGTAGTAATCATCGGCGTCACCGCACTTGCCATCTTTGATGTAGTCCATCGGCACTTCCTCGTAATAGCTTGCCAGTCCCCGACCTTCATCCACGACAATCAGATCAGCAAGGAAGCCAAACTGCTGCCAGAGACCAGAGCTCCTGTTAACTCTGTCGATCACTGCCTGCATAAGCATTTCAGGATCCAGTTTGATCCTGACGGCCGGCCACTCTTCGCTGTGATACTTTTTACCGAACATGCGATGGAGAGCGCGCGCGTTGTAGCGGAACCCATGAATAAAGCCTGAGGTCGTTTTACGATAATCTCGCACCTGCGTCAGCGTGCCGGCAAAGTACAAATGCTTTACCGTCGTGGATTCCCACTCGCTGGTTAACGCCGGAAATCGATTATTAATAGCCAGAGCAGGACGGCAAGTGTCGTCGAATATCGCATCATCGAAACGAAAACCGGTGCACAAGATGACACGATCGTAAACTAATTCCTCCCGCTCGCCGTTTGCATGTGTGTAACTGAAAGTGACCTTTAATTTACCGTCAACTCGCTCGATCTTATCGACCGTTGCATCCAAAACCGCGTTCTGCGACTTCAACTGATAAGTATCGAGAAAATTATTATTGACCGCGCGCAGATGGCCGACGAAATGTGTGCGCCAGGCCATGGAGAGCGAATTCGGACTGGCAACGTGAATCACGGCCGCTGTTTCAATCAGGTTCTCAGCCGTTTCAAATCCGGAATTGCCTTTTCCGATGATTAGCACTCTCTGATTTTTGAAGTCATCCGGATCGACAGAAACATCAGTGTACTTCTCGGCCAGTTCCACCCCTTCGATAATAGGCATGTTCAGCCTGGTGAAACCTGTAGCCATGACCAGGCGTCGACAACGATAGACTTCTCCCTGGTCATCGGTTAATTCAAATTCAGCGCCTTTTGTAATTCGGGCCACACGAACTCCGCATTTCAGATTTAGTTCAAAGCGGCCGGCAAAATCTGCGAGGTACCGGACCATGTCGTCGGCGGCTGGGAAATAGTTTTTGCTGTAATGCTTGAATAACATTTCGTCGCTCTCGCTCAACAGCGAGTTCCAATCCCACCGCAGATTGATCTCTCGATCATCGAATCCTGTATAGACTTTATTATTGGATATCAGCGTGCGATGGCGCGGAAACGTTTTGAAGAACGTGCCCACGCTGCTGCCGGCCTCAAGAATCAGATAGTTTCTCCCGGCTTGCTCGAGGAAGTAACCCAATTGCAAGCCGGCCGGTCCGGCGCCGATAACGATGTAGTCATAGCTCGAAGACGTGTTATTAGGCTTCATAGATTCTCCTGTAGGCTCGCGAATTTTTATTTGAATCTCTCTGTGGATCTCGTTCGGTATCGAGGCCGATCTGTAGTAATCAGGCCCCCGCGCCAGCGTTGCTAGCGAGATATGCAGACCCGAGCGAGTTTTCGGCAGATTCTGTCTGTGTGTAGGCGATCAGATCTTCCATTTGGCGCAGAGTCTCTGCAGCGCCGGTTTCGTAGATGTTACCTTCGCAAAGCCGCAGCATGCGGTTGCGTGCTGGACTCTCATTAACGATCCGCGCGAAGAGTGGCGCCGTGGTGTAGAAGAGGCCGACCAGTTGCTGCCAGAGTAACGCGCCTTCCCGTAACCTCTCCTGATATTCATGGAAAGCGGCCGCCGCAGGTTGCTTTGCAGCCAGCGCCTCGCAAATGGCCGGCGCGGCGAGGCGAGCAGAGTGCAGAGCGTTGGCGACACCGGAAGCGAAAATGGGATCGACGAAGAAGGCAGCGTCTCCCAGCAGCAACCAGCCATCACCAACGAATTGCTCCATAGTGTAGGTGTAGTTGCCGTCCAACCGCAGTTCGCGGAGACGCACCGCCTCGCTCATCCGCGCGGCAAGCACGGGGTTCAGCCCGATGGCCCACATGAAAAACTGATCTACCTTCTCGCCCGAGTGCACAAAGTGTTCGCGATCCGTGACCACGCCGATAGAAGTCACGCTCTCGCTGATAGGCACTTGCCAAACCCAGCCACGCCGAATTGGCAATAGATGCAGATGGGTGAAATCCGCGGTCTCCGGTTTGCCGCGATCCACATTTGTGAACCAACTGTGAACCGCAAATTGCGGGAAGCTGAGATTTCTTTTCAAGAGTTTCAACTGGCGGCCCAGGATTGCGTGGCGGCCCGAAGCGTCGACGACTATCCTGGAACGCAGCGTAAACCTTGATTCCCCGAGTTTCGCCGTAATGCCCGTGGCAAAACCGTGACGATTAAAGTCGATGCGCTCGACCTCTCCTCCTGAGAAGACGCGTGAACCGTTCTCGCGGGCATGCTTGAGCAGCAGCTCATCAAAGCGCGCGCGATCGACATGGTAAGCATGGCCCAGGTCCAGCTCGCGAAAGCTAATGTCGACTGGCGGAGTTCCGTTCCACGAGGTCCAGGCGACGCCTGGTTTGACTATGAAACCCTCGCGCTCGACTGTATCGAGGACATTCAATTCCTTGAGCAATGGCGTGCAGGCGCAGGACAGTGACTCGCCGACGTGCGCGCGAGGATGATGTGCCTTGTCGAGAATGAAGTGATCCACGCCCAAGCGGCTCAAGTATGTGCCCAGGGCTGAACCGGCGGGACCGCCGCCGATGATAATCACGTCGGCATCCAGGTTCTTCGTTCGGAGACTGCGTCCCGCGATTGTTTCGGGCGCCGCTTTAGCTGGCGGCTGACCATCAACTTCTTGTCCCGGCACGAGACCGGAGTGTTCGAGCCCGATGATTTCAAAAATTTCGTCGCGAATACTAAGGTACTCGGGAGAATCGAGATCGCGCGGGCGCGGCAGCTTCACGTCGATAATCGTTGCGATTCGGGCGGGGCGGCTGGTCATTACCACGATGCGATCGGCGAGTTGCACTGATTCCTCGACATCATGCGTTACAAATAGGACAGTTTTCTTTTCGCGACGCCAGATTTCAATCAGTTCCAAACGAATGCGCAGGCGAGTCAGGAAATCGAGCGCGCCGAATGGTTCATCCATGTAAAGCACGTCCGGGTTAGCAGCCAAAGCCCGCGCCAGCTCGACCCGCTGCTTCATGCCGCCGGAGATTTCGCGCGGATAAGCTTTTTCAAATCCTTTCAACCCTACCAGTTCGATATAGTGGTCAACTTTTTGCCGGCGCTCACTGGCGGGTTTATCGAGCAGGCCAAATCCGACATTGTCTTCCACATTCAGCCAGGGAAAGACACCGTTCTCTTGAAGGATGAAGATGCGTCGCGGGTCCGGACCATTGATCGGTTCGTTGTCAATCAGCACCTCGCCACGCGTGGCCTTTAAAAAGCCGCCCACCACATTCAGCAAAGTAGATTTGCCACAACCGGAAGGCCCGACCAAACAAACAAATTCTCCTTCCTGAATCTCCAGGTTGACGTCGTCGAGAACCAGAAAGGAATTGTCATTGTCAATAGCCCTCTTCACCGCAGCGCGACGACTCTGGGGGAAATCCATGAAGATGTTCCTGATCACGATTTTGGGAGATCGGGTTGCTGTCATGCTTTGCGCTCCATTAATCAATTTACGGCCAGGCAGTTTTACGAAAGGCTCCAGGCGCTCGGCGCGCGCGTTTGGTCCTAGTTAAAGCCCCAGCGTACTTCCTCTATGCGCTCCAATCTTCTGACCAGAACGTCGAGACCGAGTCCGATCGCCCCGATGATTATCATGCCCGCTACCACCAGGTCGTAGCGCATCCCGGCATTGCGCGAATCGATAATCAAATAGCCGAGTCCGGAATTAACGGCAATCATTTCGGCCGCCACGACCACCAACCAGGCAATGCCCAAAGCGATTCGCACACCAGTAATAATTTGCGGCAGGGCGGCTGGGAAAACGATCTTTGTAAAAAGCTTAAGGCCGCTCAGCTGGAAGTTCTGAGCGGCGCGCAAATGAACAAAGTTAATGTTTTGTACTGCCGCCATTGTGGCGGTCATGATGGGGAACAGGCTGGCCAGAAAGATCAGAAAGATCGGCGCCAGATCGCTGACGCCAAACCACAAGATTGCTACCGGGATCCAGGCAATTGGGGAAATCGGACGTAACACCTGGATGGCTGGATTGAAGGTGTCTGAAGCGCGAGCAAACCACCCTAGCAATAATCCCGCCGGGACGCCTACAAGCAGAGCGGCAAGGAAGCCTGCCGAGACACGAAAGAGAGAGGCTACGATGTACTTGATGAGCAAGCCACGTTGCGCCAACTCCACTATTCCGCGCAGGACATGAATCGGTTTCGGAAAGATGCTGCTGCCGGAAAGCGAAACTGCGATGTGCCAAATCAGCAAGAACGTCATCGCCATAAGCAGCGGCAACAGAACGGATCCTACTCGCTTACTCATTTTGGACTCTCCCAGTTGTAGGCTTTGCCACCTTGCGCCTGCAGCGAAAAGCTTGGGTCGGCATAATCGTCAAAGCCGATTCCCTTCTTCAGTATTCCCGCCTCCACTGCCAGCGCTTCAATCTGCTCGAAGTCTGAGCGCGCCAGTGAAAGATTGTCGTAAGTTATGCGATCGGGTGGTGTGCTGAGGACGTACTGCAGCAGTCGCGGATTTTGGTTGTAATACTGTTTTGAAACGGCTTCCGCAGCCATCATCCGATGGTCCATGCCCCCCTCGAGCCACTTGCCACTACTGGCAATGCCATCGACCAATCGTTGCACCCAATCGCGGTGTTCTTTGATCGCGCTCTCGTGTACCACCAGCACGCACGAGATGAAATTCGGCCAAATGTCCTTGGCCTGATAAAGCACACGCCCGTAGTTTTCCAACTGTGTCTGCGCCATAAACGGTTCGCCGGAGGTAATGGCATCGACAGACCGCGAATACAGGGCCGCCGGCATGTCTGGCGGCGCCATCTCTACAATCTTGACGTCCTTGACGGACATTCCATTGTCGCGCAGTGCTTTGAATATGATGAGGTACTGGTTTGAGTAGCGATTGGGTACTGCAATGGTCTTGCCTCTTAAATCTCGAATCGAGTAGATAGCGGAATCCTTATGGACCATCATGGCCGTCCCGTCGCGATGTCCAAGATAAACAATCTTGATGGGCACGCCCTGTTGACGCAGCACCATCGCTAACGGCGCCAGCATGAAAGTGGCCGGTAAATGGCCTGAGACGATTGATTCCTTAATTTCCGGGAAGCCGCTGAACCGAACCGGTTCATAGATGCCCTCGCCCTTCATGTTTTTGTTGATCCAATCCGTGACGGGGCAAGTAAGGTGTCAAGTAACGGGCAGGAAGCCCACTCGAAATGATTTCTCAGAGGCTTCTGCTCTTCTTCTCCATCTCAGGTTCTCGAATCCCACATTGAGCCAGACATGAAGGAAGCTCAATGTAAGGAAGCCGCCGAGAACAACTGAGGCCAGCTTTAGTCCTTTCGACATAGACAGATCTCCTGAATCTGGTTTTATTGCACGGAAACTGCGTTGAAGCGTGGAAGCAAAGAAACTGCAAGGACGATGAAGTGCAGTGTGGCGCTGTTTCGGCCTGTCTCAGGCGACGCAATCAGCCAGTGCCCACCTCGGCTGCCAGCAATGTCGACGCCTCTTGATCTGAGAGTTGCTCGAGTTCGGCCAGCAAGCCCTGCAAGTCCTTATCGCCTCGTGCGATCGAACTTATCGCCGGAGCTTCCGCCACCGGTTGCATTTTGCTCATCAACAGAGCCAATGCAGCTATCGTGGGCGATTCGAATAAACTGCGCAGGGGAATTTCCAGGTGCAAGGCTGCGCGCACGCGGGAGATAACACGTGTGGCCAACAGTGAGTGTCCACCCAACTCAAAGAAATTGTCGTTGACGCCGATCAATTCAAGACCCAAGACTTCCATCCAAATAGCCACAAGACTCTCTTCCAGCGGCGTACGCGGTGCCACATAAGGCTCCGCAATGTCAGGACGTGTTTGTTCGGGCGCAGGCAGGGCGCGGCGATCAATCTTACCGCTCGGCTTTAGTGGCATCGCCTCCAATACCGTGTAAGCGCCTGGTATCGTGTGCTCAGGCAATCGCTCACTAAGAAAGGCGCGCAGCTCGCCGATTTGCGGAACTTCACTTCCATTTGGCACGAGATAGGCCACGAGACGTTGATCGCCGGCAACTGCTTCATGCAAAATCACCGCCGCTTCCTTTATCGCAGCATGCTCCAATAAAGCTGTCTCGATCTCTCCCAGCTCAACCCTGAACCCTCGCACTTTGACCTGGTCATCGAGCCGGCCAATGAATTCGATGTTGCCGCCAGATAAATAACGAGCTAGATCTCCGGTGCGGTACATCCGTTGGCCGCTTTCGTCACCGAACGGGCAGGGAATGAACGTCTCGGCCGTCAACTCAGGCCGGCCCAGATATCCGCGACTCAAACCGACTCCGCAGAGATAGAGTTGTCCAATGACGCCGACGGGAACAGGGCGAAGATTTTTGTCGAGAATGTAGGTGCGGATATTTGAGATCGGGCGGCCTATGGGCACCACTTGTTTTGTTTCGGCACGGGAACAATGCCACGCCGTCACGTCAATCGCTGCTTCCGTAGGACCATACAAATTGTGCAGCTCAGCCTTCATGCGCCGGAAGTATTGAGCTTGTAGTTCCGTCGTCAGCCGCTCGCCGCTGCAGAGCACTTGACGCACACTACCGCAGCTTTCCACAGCCTCCTGGGCCAGGAAGACTTGCAACATCGAAGGCACGAAGTGCAGGGTGGTAATCTGCTGCTGATTAATCAACTCGACCAGATATGCGGCGTCCTGATGTCCTCCCGGTCGAGCGACGACAAGCCGTGCACCGTTGAGTAACGGCCAAAAAAATTCCCCGACTGAGACATCGAAAGTAAATGGTGTCTTCTGCAGAACCGAATCGGCTGGCGTGAGTTTGTAAGCCTGCTGCATCCACAGCAATCGGTTGCGAATACCACGATGAGTATTAACGACTCCTTTCGGAACGCCGGTGGAGCCCGAGGTATAAATTACGTAGGCGGCGTTGTCACCCAGTATTTTATTTTCCGGATTCTCGTTGCTCTCCTTCGCAATCGTTTCCCATTGCGCATCGACGGCGATGACACGCGTGTCGTGTCCCTGACTAGTTGAGGTCAAACTCCGGGTTGTAAGCAGCACCGGAACGTTTGCATCTTTCAACATGAAAGCCAGACGGTTTGGCGGATACGACGGATCGAGAGGCAGATAAGCACCGCCCAATTTCAGCACCGCAAACAGCGAGACGACCATTTCCAACGATCGCTCCATCATCACTGCGACTACGGTTTCGGGTCCCAAACCGAGCCGGCACAGATGATGAGCCAGTTGATTTGCCCTGCAGTTCAGCTCCGAGTAGGTGAGCTGCTCTCCTTCGAATTCGACGGCAATCGCGTTGGGCGTCCGAGCTACCTGCGCTTCAAATAGCACTGGAAGAAATTGCTCCGGACCGTTATCGACCGCCGTCTCGTTCCAGGTAATCAGTAGCTCCGAGCGCTCCGTTTCGCTAAGCATTGGCAAATCGCCGAGTGCTCGGTTCGTGTCGGTCACGGCCGCTTCCAGCAGCGTTAGTAGATGTGTTTTGAAGCGATCAATTGACTCGTCAGTGAAAAGCGCGGCATCAAACTCCAACTCGCCGCAAATGTCATAACCTTGCTGATCGAACGTCAGACTCAGGTCTTGTCCAACGTCCGGTAGCGCTTCATGAATCTCTCGCAGGGCGATGGCCACATTGAACAGTGGACATTGGTGGCCGGTGTTTTTCAAACCCAGGTCGTTGATCAGACGATGGAAGGGATAGCGTTGTCTGGCGTAAGCTTCAAGCAAAGCCTCCCTGACGTTAAGCAGATGCTGACGAAACGTAAGTTTCTCATCGATATGGGTAACAATGGTGAGGA
>Ga0126376_10000148_pt1 | contig 31734 bp, 23 predicted proteins | sample PanSoiMetPlot_15_FD_92760 | JGI IMG/M metagenome (GOLD analysis project Ga0126376, IMG submission 92760) | Tropical forest soil microbial communities from Panama - MetaG Plot_15 | ecosystem: Environmental > Terrestrial > Soil > Tropical forest > Bulk soil | place: Panama | collected 2016-02-17 | reverse complement strand
CAGCGGCTTTATTTGTTTCCGCGAGCGGAGCATCGTTGGGTAGCCAGACGTCGATATAAGATAGGTAAGACAAATCTTTGGGAAAGAATTGCGGCTTTAGCTGGGAAGCGAAGAAGCCGCCGAGGACAAGAACCACCAGCGATCCGCCGAAAACCTTCCAGCGATGATCAATCGCCCATCCGCCGACCTTGTAGTAAAAAGCCGCGAACCCCCTTTTGCGACGTTCCTGGATAGGCTCCTCCAGCTTCGGCTTCAACAGGTAGTAGCCGAGGAGAGGAATGAAGGTCATGGAAATGAGACGCGACGCAACAAGGGCGCACGTCATCACCACTGCGAGTGAGTAGAGAAATTTTCCCGAGTCGCCCTCCAACAGAAGAAAGGGGAGGTAGGCGACGATGTTTGTGACAGTAGCGAACATGATTGCGCTTGCGAGCTTGATCGGACCTAGCCATGCCGCTACTACAGGTTTATGGCCGAGTCCGAGGTCGCGCTTGATGGCGTCGCCCGCCACGACGGGATCATCCACAAGCAATCCCAAAGCAATGATTAGCGAAGCGATGGAAATCTGCTGGAGATCAATGCCGAGCAGGTGCATCATGCCGAATGTCATAGCCAGCGTGAGCGGAATGGAAAGCGCCATGATCAGCGCGGAACGCCATTCCCAAAACCCGATCCAGCTGATGAGCACGACCAAAACCACTGCCTCCATGAGACTGCTCATGAAGAGGTTGATGTTCTCCTTCACTTGCAGAGGCTGATCGGAAGTTCGGGAGATGCTCAAATCCGCGGGGAGTTTGTGTGCCAGCTTGGCCAGTGTTGCGTCGACTTCTTTGCCGAATTCTCCAATCTGTTCACCGGAACGCATTTGAACGGAAATCGTGATGGCACGATCTCGGTGCCAATTGCCGTCCTTGTCCTTCGAAGTGTAGAAATTCAGATAGCGCGCAGGAGTATCGTACTCACGAACGACGTTGGCGATATCGCGCAGATAGACAGGAACGCCGTTTGCGGAAGTTGTGACCGCGACCTCTTCTAGTTCGCGCTCTCCCTTGAACTCTCCGGACGGATCTATGCTCACCTTGCGGCCGCCTGCAATGATTTCCCCGCCGGATTGGTTGATGTTGCGAGCCGAAATGATCTGTCCAATTTGCCCGCCCTCCAGGCCGTAAGAGGCAAGGCGTTCCTGTGAGAAGCTGAGGAGAATTCGTTCGGAGAGAATTCCATTTCGATCGACTTTCGAAACGATCGGAATTGCTTGAAAGTTCTTCTGGATCGTTTCCGTGAAATCTTCCAGCTCGCGATAAGTGTATTTATCACCTGCTACGGCGTTCATGGCCGCAGCCGTCTCCGCAGGGTCCCGAATAACGACGATTTCCCAGGCGTCCGGATGAAATTCGGAACTCAACATGCGCTGGTTCTTGTTTCTCTCCATGAGGGCCTGGATTTCAGTTGTTTCGAGCTGCGTCATACCGTCCACACCGACGAAACCGGAACCGGAGAACATCTGTACATTCCGCCAAAGACCACCCTGCGTCGCTTCACCGACGAAATTGCGTGCTGCACGCTCGATAGGTTCCGGGTCCATCGAGCGAGGAAAGTGCTGAACGATGGAGAACGGCTTGCCCAGCGCGGTGGTCTTCCTGGAAGCGCGAATGCGTTCGATCGCTTCGCGGGTATCGCGAATGCGGATCTCGAGTTCCGCGCCAGAGACTTTGGGGCTTGCCACCGTGAGCATGAGTGCCGCTGTATCTCCGAAATCTTTGATGAAATTGACGGGTCCGGCCCCACTTGGGAAGTCGTGAATGGTGTCGAGACGCAGTTTGATGTCGTCGAACTCCTTGCGAGTGTCTTTCGTATTCTCATCGAGTTCGATGAAGAGCACGGATAGCCCAGTGCGGCTTATCGATTCGATTTTCTTGATGTTTGTGTTTTCCGCGATCTTTGCTTCCGCGCGCTGGCTCACCAATTGCTCGACGTCTTCGGCACTTGCGCCTTTCCAGGGAATGAGCGCCGCGGCAACGCGAACCTGGACTTCTGGATCTTTGCGTTTCGGCATCGACATATAGGCGAACACGCCCCAAAGCACCGTGGCTACAAGCAACACCCACGAGATGTGGCGATTCTCGACAAAGAAGCGCGCCGTATTCTTGTTCGTGCGAATGATTTCTTGATCGCTCTTGTGTGCCATGACTTTCCTCTTCTACTTTTCAGCCAAAATCGTTGCGGAACCCGGCACGACTTCTACAGGCTCGCCGTCTCGCAACAAACCGGCGCCGGTGGTAATTACTTGAGTGCCGATCGAAGGGCCCTTTTTGATGATGATCATGTTGCCAAGCGTGCCGCCGAGCTCGACGTCGACCAGCCGCGCCAGGGTGCGATTGTTCTCTTGCGAGGTCACAAATACGGCATAAGCCGAGGGATGCTTGGCGGAACTTACGAGGGCGCCAATAGGAATCACCGGCGCGCCGAGTTCTGGTGTTGCGTCTTCGATCTTCAGGGTCGTCACCATTCCCACCTTGAGTTGGTCTTTGGGGTTGGAAATGGACACTTCGACTTCAAAGACGCGACTTTTCGGATCGGCGGACGCGGAGATGCGCGAGACCTTTCCGTGAAGATCGGTGTTCATGAATGCGTCCGCGCGCAGGGCAAGCGTGTCCCCAATTTTCATTTTTGGGATGAGCTTGTCGGGGACGCCAAAGATCGCTTTCATTACGGTCGTGTCCGCCAGGACAAAAGCCGATGCGCCTGGTGACGCGAGCGAACCCGGAGCGATATTGCGCTTAAGAACCGTAGCGGCGAATGGGGCGCGCAAAACAGTGTCGCCGGCTGAAGTAAGCGATTCCTGAAGACGACCGCGAGCAGAATCGAGCCGCGCCTGGCTCGCTTCGAGATTGGAATTCGCACTATCCATCTCAGGTTTGGTCAAGCTTTGCGAGGCCATCAAATTTGCAGCGCGTTTCTGATCGATCTGCGCTTTGTTTAGCGTTGCTTCTGCTTCGGCAACTGACGCCCTTGCCTGCTGAACGCGTGCGTCGTAATCGGCGGAATGAAGCTTTGCGAGGACAACACCTCGTGCTACGTGGTCCCCATCCTGTATCGAACGGAACTTGCGCTCGACGCCGGCTGTTTGCGCGATGCTGTCCACATAGCCGCCCACGCGAAACGAAAGATCGACCTGCTCATACGGCTGAACAACGGCGGAAAATCGCTTGATGTCGTTGCCGTTGAACGGTTGGACGGATTGCACTTCGACCGGCGTCGGACGCTCGACCGCGACATGTTCTTTGCTGCAGCCCGCGAAGAAAATCGCCATGGATGAAATCAACATTGCCGCTTGAACTTTCATGATTTATTCCTCTCCCAAAGATTTTGCGAAGTCAGCTTTGGCGTTCCAGAAGGAAAGCAGAGCTTCCTGATATTGGTGATTTACAGATGCGAGTCTGGCCTGTTGTTCCAGAACATCACGCAAGAGCGCGGCGTACTCGGTGAATTTTGCGGTGGTCACACGGACCTTTTCTTGTGCTGCTTCCTGGCCGACCTTGGCCGCTTCGAGCTGCAACTTGGTGTCTTCCAACTTGCGGAATTTGATGCCGACTTCAATTACGATCCGAGACCGCGTCTCTTCCAGCTTTTGCTGGTTTTGTTCGACGATGAGTTGGCGCTCCTGCAACTCCCGGCGCTTGCGTCCCCAGTCGAACGGTTCCCACGACAACTGAAGTCCCGCTGTCGCAATGTTTTTGGGGACGAAATTGATATTGAACGGAGAAATGTAACTGACGAATGCACTCACATCGGGGATGTATTCCGATTTCTTACTGCGGCGATTCAGGTCGGCCTGGCGAACCGAAATGGATGCTTCCTTCAGTTCTGGCCGCTGGTCCAGTGCGCGGGAACGAGCTGCAACTAGATCCATTTCGCTCAGCTCGATGGCCTGGATAGGTTCAATGGTGAAGTCCGTTTCCGGTTCTCGTGCAAGGAGCAAATTGAGCTGCTCCTTCTGTGCTTGCAGTGCATGACGTAAGCCGAGCTCTCTTTGCCGTTCGCTGAGAAGGCTCGTCTTTACATCGAGTACATCGGACTTCAGAACGGTTTGCTCCGCGGCGTACGAATCCAGAAGGCGCGAGAGCTCGCGGTATGAGTCAATTGCAGTGCGGCTCGCTTCCGTTGCACTCTGCAGCCGCAAGATCTCGTAGTAAGTTGCGCGAACTTGGTTCGCGATATCAATACGCTGTGCGCGTATTTCTTCTCTGCTAAGTTCGATGGAGAGTTTGCTTGCCTGAATGCCAAGGTTGATTCGATGAAGCTGCGAAATGGGCTGCTTAATATCTCCAGTCACGAAGAGATTAAACGTCGGATCGGTAGTGATCTTCGTTCTCTTGTCGGGGATCGGCCCTGTTGAAGGAAAGTTCCCAAATGTTCCTTCATCAATCACGAAAGAGACGGGAGCTAGCAATCCGGAGCCGTAGAGGTTCGTGCTGAAAGAAGGTAGACGGCGCGTCTTGCTGATCTCCCAGTCCAGAGTGGACTTCCGAAGCTCCAAGTTTGCGATGCGCACCTGGCGATTGTTAGCGACGGCCAATGCGATGGCGCGATCAAGAGTCAGCATTTCCGCTTGCTTCGGTGGTTCCTGTCCTAACAGCAAGTTGGCCAGCAAGAAGAAAAGAAGAGCGCCAACGATTCCGCGCATCCATTTGTTTTTGTTGGATGGGCTTCCATTATCGACGCCGCAGTCGTTAATTTCTTCGATGAGAGAGCCAATGAAAGGGCCGGCGCCTACCAGCTTGGCGCCCGCGGAATGCATCTGCGTGAGCAAAGCACGCCCGCCATCGTCAACGAAGGAAACGCCGCAGAGATCGACGACTATCGATTTGCGCTGAGTGAGTTCATCCAAAAGTCCAGCCCAAGCCTTCGCTGCTTCAGCAACCCACTCGTGGGCGAGCTTTCCTTCCAACTTGAAATGCGTTGCTTGATCGTCATTAATGGTGCTGATGCGAAGCATGCTTTCTCCTAGGGAAGCTCGATGATGAAAAAGAGTGCAGCCAGTGCCCACGTAGGCTGGTGCTCTGCCGTCTGTGGTTTGTTAAAGAGAAGAACCTGTTCAGAATTTGCTTCAGCCAGTAGAGCAGTTGCGCCCACTGGCAGAATGAGTTCTGGATTCTTCATCGGATTCGTTTGAGTTTGTGTTTCCATGATGCACAGGCAATAGGCACCGCGAGGGCCAATCCCGCGAATCTGTGGTCATTCCCGAAAACAGTTGATTTTGTTGGCCTTACGCGAATTCGTCAGTTTGAACACTTTGACTGCCGAACAAGCCTGCCGGAAAGAATTCGGCAAGCTGCCGGGAGTTCGGCACAGGCAATTCGGCACTCTACTCAGATAGAGGCTAGAAAATTTCATCTGCGCAGCTGGCTACGGCGCGAGAAGTGAACGACTTAGTGCGATCACGCTAGACGCGGCTCGCGCTTCAACGCAATTGGCACAAACCTTGCATTCTCACCTTTATGTCCGGCAAGTCAGCTTGTTAATTTTCACTCGGCGACTGAAATGCCGTACTTGTTAGATCAAATAAACAAATCCATTGAGAGAAGGACATGAAAAGAACAATTGGAATTGCTTCAAGGGCATTCTTTGCATTGCTGATTTTCGCTTCGGCGAGTTTCGCGGCAGTCGATGTCAAGTCGGATTATGATCGCGGCTTTTCACTAGACAAGCTTCGCTACTTCCGATTTGTGGAAACTCGTACTCCTAATGGCGCGGATGCGCTTGCTGGAGACGAAATTGTCGCCAAGAGAATTCAGCATGCCATCGAGAAGAATCTGACGGCGGCAGGTTGCGCCAAGGTTGCGAACGCAGACTTTGTGGTTAGCTACCGCGCCGTCTTGCGGAACCAATCACAAGTAACTACTTCCGGCTTTCCAAGACTCGGCGCCGGCAGGATCTGGGTGGACAACTACACCGTGGGCACAGTGATTGTGGAGTTTCGCGATGCCAAATCGGGCGACCTGATTTGGCGCGGACTCGCGTCTGGAGCGGTTGATCCAAACAAGAGCGAGGAAAAAATAAACGATGGGATCAAAAAACTGATCGATCGTTTTCAGAAAGATCGTGAACGGCAAAAGCGAGGAAACAAATGAAAGCCTTGCTTCATCTGGCGATAGCACTACTGTTGATGCCGACTGTCTCGTTGGCCCAAGCGACCACGAATGGCGCCACTGAGCGTACGCCTTTGCGAGAATCACAGGAAAGCACGGCGAAGGTATTGCGGGACTTCGATTCCTCGGTTGATGAGGTAGCGGAACGCGTCGCTCCTGCGGTAGTCCAAATCATGGTTTCAGGTTTGGGATCTTCGCGCCAAAAGGGCGAAGGTGTTCTGGAGCGACAAAAAGGAATCGCGTCCGGGGTTATCGTTGACGCAAACGGATACATAATCACGAATTCTCATGTCGTTGCTGGAGCGCGTCGAATTCGCGTACTGCTGACTCCGATCGCAACGGAACTGATTCCGGGAAAGACAAGCTTCTCGCGGCCACCACGGACTTACGAAGCTACTCTGATTGGAACCAACAAACTTACCGATCTTGCGCTGCTGAAAATTGATGAGAAAGGCTTGCCTTTTCTTCCGTTAAGGGAATCATTCCGGTTGCGCTTGGGACAAACTGTGCTGGCGATTGGTTCACCCGAGGGACTTACACATACGCTCACGATGGGAATCGTCAGTGCGCCCGGACGGCAACCTGATCTAAACCAACCGATGGTTTACGTACAGACGGATGCGGCGATCAATCCTGGAAATAGCGGCGGAGCGCTGGTGGATCGGGACGGAAACTTAGCTGGGATCAATACGTTTATCTACTCGCGTGGTGGCGGCAGCGAGGGATTAGGATTCGCGATTCCCGAGCCAACGGTGAGATTCGTTTATGAGGAGCTGAAGCAGCACGGACGTGTCCGGCGGAACGTCATCGGAGCCAACGCGCAAACAATTACGCCCACGCTCGCAGCAGGCCTAAAGCTTAGCCAGGATTGGGGCGTGATTATTTCGGACGTTCTTCCCAATGGCCCGGCGGAAAAAGCCGGGCTGTTCGCTCGCGACATTGTCACTGCGATCGACGGCGTGCCTATCGATTCACTGCCGAAATTTACCGCGAGATTGTATTTACATCCACACGATCGGCCGGTCTCTTTGACTGTTCAGCGTGGGGCAAAGCAAATGCAAATGTCCGTTGTCCCCGTGGATGTTCCCACCGGAGTTGAGAATCTGGCCGATGTGATCGATCCGCAGAATAGCTTGGTGGTGCAACTCGGACTGTTTGTCCTGGACATGGACAAAGCTCCCGAAAACACGCTGCCGGAGATGCGCTCGGCTTCCGGAGTGATCGTTGTCGGCAAAAACGAATCTGCGCCCAGTCTCGAAACCGATATCGACGTTGGTGATGTGATTCAGGCGGTGAACGGAATGACGATTAAGGGAGTAAACGAATTGCGAGCGCAGTTGGCGCACTTGAAGCCGGGGGACGCAGTGGTCCTGCGCGTGGAACGCCAAGGCATGTATCAGTTCGTGCCGTTTGAAATGGAGTGAACGGGCACGCAATCGAATACAATGGACCGCGGACCGCGGACGTAAGAAGTCACACCGGCTGAGACGGCCACCAATGCTCGCGCGTGATGCCGAGCTTTTTCATCTTGTACTGAAGCGAAGTGCGCTTCACGCCGAGACGCACGGCGGCTCCGTTCGGCCCAGCCAAAACGCCGCGCGTTTCGCGAAGAATCTTGATGATGTAATCGCGTTCCGTGCCAGCGAGCGTTGATGGCGCTTCGGGCAGCTCCTGACTTGAGGATGAGGAGGCCATTTCGTTGACAGGAACTTGCAGCGTTGTCCCGCTCGTCAGGATCACGGCGCGTTCGATGAAATTCTCCAGCTCGCGCACATTGCCTGGCCAATGCCAGGATTGGAGCCTTGTCATTGTGTCCGCGGGAATCGTCTCGATGTTTTTTTGCATCTGGCGAGCAAACTTTTGCGCAAAATATCGCACGAGCAGTGGAATGTCATCCGGCCGCTCGCGCAGAGGAGGGATGCGGATCGGAAAAACATTGAGTCGGTAGTACAAATCGCTGCGAAATTCGCGATCCGCGATCATTTTTTCAAGATTACGGTTCGTTGCTGCTACTAGGCGAACATTAACCCGCTTTGTGTGCGTGCTGCCAAGCCGTTCAAATTCGCGTTCCTGCAAAGCTCGAAGCAATTTTGGCTGAATTTCAACAGGAATGTCGCCGACTTCATCCAGAAAGAGCGTTCCCTGATCAGCTAGCTCCAGGCGGCCTATCTTTTGAGCGATAGCTCCAGTGAAGGCGCCGCGTTCGTGTCCGAAAAGCTCGCTCTCCAATAGCCCCGTAGGAATTGCGGCGCAATTCAGCTTTACAAAAGTGCGGTTCTTCCTGCGGCTATGGTCGTGAACAGCACGCGCGATCAGTTCTTTGCCGGTGCCGGTTTCTCCTAGCAGAAGCACCGTGGAATCACTGCTCGCTACCGTTTCCACCATTTGGAGGACGTGACGCAGCGTGGAGCTTTGACCAATGATTTCGTCAAAGTTGAATTCGGTTCGAATCTCATCTTCAAGATAAAGTTTTTCTTGCGCCAGTTTGTTTTTGAGTTCTTCCAGATCGCGTACCGCCAAAGCGTTCGCCGCGGCCAGCGCAACTTGGTTTGCAATTTGCTGAACGAGTTCCTGATCGGATTTGGAAAGGGCATCTTCGCGCGCACTAGCGAGAGTAAGAACTCCCAATTTTCGATCATTCATTGAAACAGGCACGGAATAAAAGGTCTTCATCCCGCGGTCATAAAATTCGGCCGTGACTGGCGATGGGAATAGTTCCCGGTCGGGCCGCGGCAAATACACGGGCGCTCCCATCTCGTAGGCAGCTCCGCTTGTGGTGCCTTGTGGATCGAACGGAACAATCGTGTCGCTGTCGGAATCACGCGCCCGCGCGACGACCTTTCCGTTCTCAGCGTTGTAGAGCGCCAAGCCAACGAAATCATGTTGAAGGACTTGCTGTAAGCTCGACGAGATTTTCTTCACCAGCTGATGCAGATCAAGATGTGAGACCAGCGCGTTATTCAGCTCCAGCAGGAGTTGTGAGCGATCTCGTTCCTTTTGGGCCGTGCGCTCTGCTTTGAGCGCTTTCTCGAAATTGACTGCATTTTCAACAGCAATGGCGATCTGCGTCGCACACTGCTCCAGCAACGCCACGTCTTCCAGCTTGAATGCTCCTTCCTGCATGCTAGTTATTCCAAGCACTCCCAGTATGTTTCCCCGAAACATCAACGGAACCGAACAACCCGACCTTATTCCCGCGTCCAATGCATGGCGTACCCACGGCGATGGAAATCTCTCCAGCTCAGATGCTGAAGAAACCAGTACTGGCTTTCCTGTTTGAACCACTCGCTCTTCCGGAGTGCCCTCCTTCGGAACAAGCAACCCTTCCCTAAACTTCAGATTCTGCAGCTTCCCTAAGAATTGAGCCTTGGTCTGGAAATGAATGCCATCCGGTTCACGCAGTGCAATGAATGTCGAGTCATGCGGCAGTATGCCGTTTAAGCGTCCGGAGACGGCTGTGAGCAGATCGCTCAGGTTGAGATGAGATATGACCGCGTTGTTTACTTCGAGCAATAACTGCGAACGATCCCGTTCTTCCGCTATTTTGCGTTCTGCGGAACGCAGCTGCTCGAAATGAATAGCGTTTTGTACAGCGATGGCCACCTGACCGCCGATCTGATTGAGAAATTCGGCGTCGTCTTCGCCAAATGCAGCTTCCTGGAAGCTTGCGATAGCTAATGTTCCCAGCACGTTCCCGTGGCATATCAGCGGGACTACGCATCCGGACTTGATGCCTAACTGCACCGCTTGCTTCATGCGTTCGTCAGGGAATTCGTTCGTATCTGGCCGATGCCTGAGAACAGTTTTCCGCGACTTGAAAGCCAATCCGGCAGGAGTTCCCTCGATTGACACTACCTCCCCAAGTGCAAAGTGCGGATGTACGGCTGAAAAATCGAGCCCGTGCACGCGTAATTTGCCAATCTCAGGGTCATAGATTGCTAGTCCTGCGAAATCGTGGGGTAACTCGCGACGCAGGCACTCAGAAATGGACTTTAGTAGGGGAGCTAGCTCGAGATTAGAAACGATTGCATTATTGATTTCAAGTAAGAGACGCGCTCGCTCGGCAATTGGATCTTTTGGCTTAGACTGACTGCCCGAAATGGTGTCCATGACAATCTCCCCAACCGCCTTTGGTTGGAAACTTCTATCTGGCCATAATCAGTTGGCTTCGATGGTCGCCGGCAAAAAGCCGCGCTGAGAGACTGGCTATTTCCTTTGTACACCAAATTCAGAAATCAGCTTCCGACACGCGAGAACAGAATCGTCGATCATTACGAAATGGGGAGTCTTTCGCTCGACCGTCGGTATAAATTCAGAAAACACGTCAGCGGACGGTTCTTTAGCGACGTGTGGCGAACCACATTTTTGTCCTGAGAGAACCAACACAAAATCGTTTGAGGTATCGTCCGACAAGGTCAGCATTTCAGCGAACTCAACACACGAAAGGGTTACACCAGCAAGGACAATAAGAAGGAGAATCACCTTTCGCATTTCGAACACTCCGGAGACGGATCAACCGAACCTGGCCAGATGCGTGTATGCCTGCGGGAATGCGACAATCCTTGCAGGCAGTGTAAGAAATGTCAATCTTGATGATTTTCTAGGTTTGGATTGCTGTGGCGAAAGTACCTGTAGTCGAACTGCATCCGCAATCTAGTCGGCAGCGTTCGTAATGGAATCGCCGCTCCAATTCAGGCTCACTCCTTGTAGCTGAATTCCCACGCCGAAGCGTCCGTCGGAAAGTCGCTGGCAGTATACGACTCGAGCTATCGTCCATAGGTTTCCTAAGACAGAGCGGACCATCAGCCGCTCGTTTCGCGCCTTGGGCTGTCGCGTTAGAACGCGCGCCCCTAGTGAACACACATTTTCGGTAATGGTACGTTCCAATGACGACTCATCGTCAAAAGGACAGATTTCCACGGGGACAGCCAGCCGAATTCGTTTCTCAAGCCTCCCGGACTTTAGTTGCATCTGTAGAGTTACCTTCTAGATTGGGCTCGTTTCCCCTGCTCGGCGTCCTACGAATCCATCCGTGAGCAGTCGACTCCCCACGATGCTGGGATTAGGATGGGGGATGGAGTGTGGTGCTCGACAAAAGCACCCACTCTCCTCAGTGAACCATAAACGTTTGCGAATTCATTGCAATCCGGTGAACAACCTAATAGCTCGTCAGGGAAGCAAAAAGCTGTCAGATTTGCCCTACATGGGCATTTTTCCATCCAAAGGATGGGACTTTGCGGTTTGAGAAAACCTGTGGTGGGCCCCGTTACATCTAAACTGTTGATAACCGATTCAATGCTTGGCTTTCATTGTGCGTTGACGGGCGGGGAACTGCCTGATTTACTGCATGAGAAGGCTCTTTGAGAAAGAGGTCCCAGCCCATGCGCCGTCTGACGCTCGCGGTCGTGTGTTATCTGACTTTGATGACCGGGGCCGTATGGGGCCAAGCCAGCGGAATCAAGCCCATCCATGTTCCCGCAGGAACAATCCTCACCTTCTATCTGCACACCCGACTTAATCCCACGAATGGGAACGCAATCGACCTTTTGCCAAAAGGAACCGTCCTGAACATCAAAGTCATGGATTCCATCGATTCCGATTTGACGCGTGATGGCGCAGAGTTTCGAGGGTTGGTCGTTTCTCCCCTCGTTTCCAAAGATGAAGTAGTCATTCATGCGGATGCGGAAGTGCGAGGTCTGTTCGCCCTTCTAAGAAGCAGGAGCCATCCTGATGGATTCCGTTACGAACTGCTTCTTACCGGCATCACGGACGGCGGGAAAATATTTCAGCTCACAGCGTCACTCAATCCATCGTTTCTGGATTCCCCACCACAGGAAACCGCCAAATCAAATGGCGGATCAAACTCCGGCGAAACAGACAAGAACAATCCGCCAAGCTCGGCGCACAAGTAATTTTTTCACGGTCCATTGCAGCGATTTGTTTTTCTGCTTCGAATTGAATCGTGCAAAAAATTCACACCTTTTTGCTTTGAAGGAAGATTGGTAACTAGGCAGGCATAGTTTTCCAGTTCCAGTACCCGTGCGTTTGCCGATCCCCCAATGCACCACAACTCCTAAGACCAACATTTGAAAGAGGATATGAAAGTTGGTTATTCGCTTCAGAAGTGGCGGGATATCTGCAGTTTATTCTCCACCAGTCGAAACTCCCAGTCAAAATTCTAGGAGGCGTTTGCGATGAAAAATGTATCGCGTGTAGCTCTTTCTGTGTTGGCGTTCCTATTCTTTGTGTCAGCTCTAGGCATCCTGCCCACAACTGCTAAATCCAGAACGGCAAAACAGGACCAGCAACCTAGTGCACAAGCACAGACGGTGTCCGGAAAGATCGCTTCAGTGGACAAGTCTTCCTTTACGCTGAATGTGACCTCGGGGGGCGCTAACAAGGCCCAACAGTTGACGACCAACGAATCAAGCGGACCCAAGACAATGAGCTTCCAAATCGATAAGAACACAACGGTAGATGGCCAGCTTAAGGTCGGAGCAAATGCCGATGTTACCTATCGCCAGGACGGCGGAAATAACATCGCGATAAGCGTCCACGTTAGCTAAGTAACTCGCCACTCAACCGTAGAATAGGGTTTTGCGATTGCCGCTCTGGGCATTCGCAAAACCCTATCTGTTTGTGAATCCTGCTTTTTGCTCAGGTGCCATTACTCGCTTTCGAAACACAAAGTATGATCAGCGAAGCACACCATGCTATCGGTGCGCTCAGAATGGGGATCGTCAGTGGACTCAGCAAATTCCGGTAGCATTTGAGGCTCGCTTCCGCGAGAATCGCGGCGAAAACCCGATCCGAGAAGTTTTCGCAGCCGCAGCCGGGCTTTGTGTAGTTGCGACTTGGAATTGCCCACCGAACAACCTAACATCTCCGCGATTTCGTTATGTTCATAGCCAAGAACATCATGCAGCTCGAAAACGCGCTTGTAGCCTTCAGGCAACCTGGTGACGGCGAGGTCTAGGCACACACGGTCGATTACACCCGTGAGAGCCAAATCCGCCGAGCCGAACTGCTTTTCCGGGCGATCGGTTTTGTCCGAGTCTTCCCCGTATTCTATCGGAACATCCTTCGTCTTCTTCCTCTTGCGCAAGCGCATGAGCGAGATATTCATTGCCACGCGGTGCAGCCACGTCGAGAACGCGGAATCGCCACGGAAAGTGTGAATTTTGCGGAACAACTGCAGAAATGCCTCCTGAGTCAGTTCCTCGGCTTCGGCCGCATTTCCAATCATACGCAGACAGAGAAGATAAACGCGCCTTTTGTACGCATGAAAGAGCGCCTCGAATGCGCTTTCTTCTCCTTTTTGTGCGCGCGCAATCAGCTCGACATCCTGTGGTGAAGCCGGAGTTGGGTGATTCTCTTGATTCAACTGCGTGTCCTCCCGCGTCGAGTAATTCTTGGGCAGCATAAACAGCCCAAATCCGGGAGCTGAGTGCGAGACCAACCCGAATAAGATTCAGGGGTGTGGCTGCGAACCGACTGAGATGCAACTCGCTGAGGCGATACTCACCTGATTTGCTCAGCGATAAACGGTAGGGCATTCACAATTCTGACGTTGCGATTAGCCATATTCTTCAACAAAGCGATTCCACCGCGATCTGAGAATGAAACTTTACTCAGATCCAGGATAAGTGACGCACCATTCTGCAGATAGGTCTCGCAGGTAAGGTACAGCCACTCTACCCATTTACCGCTCACTTGTCCCTCGAGCTGCAATGTAATCATCTCGCCAGCCGAGGCAATTGAGATTCTCAGCACTCCGTTTCCCGAACGTACAAGATGCAGGTCGCGTGCCAAATCCAAAAACCTGACCGGTTTCCTTAAGTCGTTGAAGTTCAAGCCAGTTGCGGAACCCGCTCGATGAGCGATTGAGAGGGCCGCGATATTTCGTGATTTAAACCGAAATAATATGTGGGAACTACGATGCGTGGTAGGTAGAGCGCTTGAGTCCTAGCTTCAGGATTCGGTGTCGCAGAGTATTCGGATGCAAACCTAAGATTCTAGCCGCGCCCTTCGGACCTTCGACGACCCCTTTAGTTTGATTGAGGACGGCGAGTACGTGAGCCCGCTCAACCTCTTCGAGAGTGGAAGCGATTAGCAATGCGCGATCAGGTTGTTCCGAGGATCCCGAAGTTTCGCCACAGCTCGGACATTCGGCGGCAGCCAAAACGGGAATTAGATCGGGCTCGAGTTCGAGGACTGAGCTACGTGAAAGGATCACAGCCCGTTCTATAACGTTTTGCAATTCTCTGACATTTCCTGGCCAGGAATAGCCAACTAGCCGGTCGAGCGCAACTTTCGAGATTCCTTTTATGTTCTTCCCAAATTTCCTTGCAAATCTGTCCACGAAAAACAGGGCAAGCTGCGGAATGTCCGAACTGCGTTCCCGCAAAGGCGGGACTTCAATCGGGAAGACATTCAAACGATAGAAAAGATCAGACCTGAATTCATTCTTCTGAATGGATTCCTGCAGGTTTCGATTAGTAGCCGCAATCACGCGCACGTCTACGCGGATGGAGCGGTTAGAACCCACTGGTTCAAACTCTCTCTCCTGAAGAACACGCAATAGTTTGACCTGCGTTGCTAGAGGCAGCTCGCCGATCTCATCGAGAAAAATCGTTCCGCCATCGGCAAGTTCAAAGCGCCCGACGTGCCGATCCAAAGCACCGGTGAAGGCGCCTTTCACGTGTCCAAAAAGTTCGCTCTCGACCAATCCTGCGGAAATGGCGCTGCAATTCACTTTCACGAGAGGACGGTTCTTGCGTGAACTCCGATCATGAATGGCCCGGGCAATCAACTCTTTGCCCGTACCTGTCTCTCCGTAAATCAGTGCTGTGGAGTCTGTGGGAGCGACTTGTTCAACTTTGCGAAGAACAGCCAGCAAAGCGTCGCTATTTCCCGTGATTTCTTCGAAATTATGATCGGAGCGAATTTCTTCCTGAAGATATACGTTCTCTTGTTCCAGCCGAGCCTTTAGTTCGGCAACTTCTTCATAGGACTTCATGTTGGTGACGGCCAACGCGACTTGGTTCGCCACTTCCTGCAGGAGTTCCATATCCTCCTCGCGGTATTGGTCCTTCTTTGTGCTTCCTACACCCAGCGTACCGATACTCTTGCCGCCGACAATCAGCGGAACGATGCAATAGGATGCGATGCCTAGCTCCACCAGGCGGCGTTCGTTTGGAAATCTCTGTTCCTGCGCGAGATCGCTGCGAATCAGGCCCCGCTGATTGTCAAAGATCTCGGCAACCATGGATTCGTTGCGATGGACTTCCAGGCCGGTTCGAAAATACTCCGTGGAAAGTGATGTCTCTGTGGCGTAATAACGAAAAGTCTCAGTTTTTGGATTGTAGAGTGTGATTACCGCCCCATCCAGAGGAACAATGCGGCGCAGAATCATTGAAACAGCGCGCAGCAAATCCCCGTGCGTGAGATTCGTAATCATCGCGTTGTTGATTTCCAGGAGTGTGCGGTAACGCTCGGCAGAACGCTCTACCCTTGCATTGAGTGCGGCGATTTCCTCATAAGAAAGCATATTGACAATGGCGAGCGCCACTTGGTTCGCCATCTCCTGCAGCAGCTCCAAATCCGACTCTGAATACTGATTTTTTTCAGTACTGCCCACATTCAGGGTGCCAATAATCTTTCCTTCAACAATCAGCGGAACAATGCAATCGGAACGTATGCCTGCCTTAAGGAGAAGCTGGTCATTTGCATACTGCTGCTCGGCTTCAATGTCCTGCCGCATAACGGGACGTTTGTTATCGAAAACCCAGGCTGACATGCTGGATTCGCGCTTGAACTCCATGCCGGCCCGGAAATGATCCGAGGAGACGGGGCTCTCCATCACTAGGTAGCGGTAGGTATCGGTTTTTGGATTGTAGATCGTGATAGCCGCTCCATTCATCGGAACGACACGTCGCAAAATCTCTGAAACGGCATGCCACAATGTTTCGCGAGTCAGGTGGGTGATGATCGTGTTGTTAAGCTCGAGCAGCGTACGATAACGCTCTGCGCTAGCTTGAACATCCGGACTTAATTGCACACTCGGCATTGCGATTGCTTGTTTCGGCTAATTCACTGCGAGCCATTCGTCTGAAGAGGGGAGCCAACGGGACGATAGGCTGAGCAAATCAATCATAGCTCAAGAACGAATCTTTCTCCCCCACAACACCGGAAAAACAGGGCTGTTTACCGCCAATATGGCCTAGCAGGGAGATCAATCCGGCCGGCCCAAGAGTGCCTAATTCTTTTCTACTATTGTTCGCTTCTCCTGCTCACCGCTAAAGTCTCCTCACTAATTGCCCATATAGTCGAGAGTAGGAGCCTGCCCCTTGCCCGCGTTGGCGGACTGGCTCGAAATTTATCCACCGGGGGATCCTCTTCCATGCGAAGGCTTCTTCTTTTGTTATTCCTTGCACTGCAAGCGTGGCCCGCAGGTGCCCAAAGCAACTACGGCTCGATCAGCGGTACTGTCCGCGACGCTCAACAGCTTCCCGTCGCTGGAGCGGACATTCAATTGACCGCCTCAAGCACGCGAGCGACTCGCCATTTGGTCACCGGTGCGGACGGGCACTTCGAGGCTTCCGCGCTCCTGCCCGATGAATACGAAGTCAAAACGGACGCCTCTGGTTTTGCACCGACGACGGAAAAAGTGCGCCTCGAAGTTGGGCAGAAGATGGACCTCGAGATCAAACTGACTCTTGGGGCTGTCAAACAGGATGTAACAGTTTCTGGAACCGGCGAGACAATCCACACAACCGACGCCAGCGTCGGCGAAGTGATCGAGCCGCAATCCATTCGCGAACTTCCGCTGAACGGCCGCATGCTCATCGACCTTGTTCTCACCGTGCCCGGCGCGCATGTCGGTTTTGGCGCGCAAACAGGCGCCACGAACCCGCTTTATTGGCGCCCCGGTCAGCGCTCCGCTGTCGTGATTGGTGGAGCAAGACCCAACGCAAACTTTTTCCTGCTTGATGGCGCGACGAACACCGATCCCACCTTCAATACTCAGAACCTGAGTCCTTCTCCGGACGCCGTCCGTGAATTTCAGGTTGAAACCAGCAGCTATACCGCGGACATGGGAGGCGCTGGCGGCGGCCAAATCAATATCGTCACGCATTCCGGTTCGAGCCAATATCACGGAACGATTTATGAATTTCTGCGCAACGGGGCCATGGACGCGACCACCTTTGACTCCATGGGAAACAATCATCTCGTACAGAACAATTTCGGCGGCTCCTTCGGTGGACCGCTTTGGGGCAAAAGCACATTTATTTTCTTGAACTACGAGGGGCTGCGCCTCTCGCAAGCGGATGCACAAATCCTAACTGTGCCAACGCCGGAGGAAATTCAAGGCGACTTCAGCATGAGCGGCGTGAAGATTTACGATCCGACCACCGCCGTCGCGAACCCTGCTTATGATCCAACCAAGCCGACCAACGCTTCGAACTTCCCCTACACGCGCTCGCAATTCACCAACAATCAAATCCCCAGCGGCCGCATTAATCCGCTTCTGCAAGCGTTTCTGATGGCCTATGTTCCCATGCCGAACATGTCAATGGGTGGCGGACGGGATTCGAACAACTACCTCGACATTCGAAATGAAACGCACTTCCAAAATCAGGGAACCGTTCGCATCGATCATAATTTTTCGAACGGTGATTCGCTCTTCGGCCGCTATTCGATCGGCTCCGAATACGGTTTTTCGCCAAGCAACGGCACCACCTCCACAACAGAGAACCTCCCCGGTTTCGGCGCGGATTTCGACAATCTATCGCAGCAAGCGGTCATCTCTTGGAATCATATATTCACCGCCGAAAAGGTGAACACACTTTCCGTCGCCGTTTCGCGGTTGTCCATGGATCACACTTCGCAAAATGATGGCGCAAATGACATCGTCAGCCAATTGGGCATTACTGGTGTTGGGTTCGGTGGGAAGGACGCCTGGGGCGCTCCCTGGTTTGCCGTACAAGGGTATACCGGAATCGGCGACACGTTTGCCGCAACGCCTATGCACGCATGGGACACTATGTTTGAAATTCGGGATATGTATGCGTGGCAACACGGGCGTCATGCATTGAAGTTCGGCGGTGATTTCCATCGTTACATCTGGCCAATGTGGGGCTTCTTTCAAAATCGGGGTTACTACCAGTTTACGACCGGATATACAACCGAGTTTGGTTTCAATGATGGCAGCGGCTCCGGACTTGCAAGCCTCCTTTTGAGCCTGCCTGCAGTGAAGCAAAGGCAAGCCGGTATACCCCAGATGGATCTCCGCGCCTGGGGCACATCTGCCTTCGCGGAAGACAGTTGGCGGTTGACTCCAAATACCACACTCAACTACGGCGTGCGCTACGAATACGCTAGCCCGCTCTATGACACGCAGAATACAAATTCAAACCTTGTTTTCACCAATGGGCCGCCTTCAGTTTTTATCGGTGGCCAATTGGGGTACCCGAAAGGACTCCTCTTTTCAAACAAGCACAATTTCGCTCCACGTCTTGGCCTCGCCAGAAACTTCCCGCGCTTCGGGTTGGTTTTGCACACTTCATATGGCGTGTTCTTCACGCCAGTGGACATGAACACCTGGTGTAATCAGCGCCACAACGTGCCGTACGTTTTTCCCGAGACTCAACAGGCGGATAATTTCACCCCACCTGCAGCCCTTTTCAACTCTGGATTTAACTTCGGAACGCCAGTGCTCGGAACCGGTGCGCTTCCGGCAACAACAGTAAGCTTCACCGCGTTTGATCCCCACTCGCCCTCCCAATATGTGCAGCAATGGAATTTTTCGCTCCAAAAGAGTCTCGGCCATGACACTTCGGTCGAAGTGGGCTATCTCGGTTCGCGCGGGTTCCATCTTCAACGCGCGCATTTGATTAACAACACCCTACCCGGGCCCGGCCCGCTCGGACCTCGCCGCCCTTTCAAGACGCTCACATTCTTGAACGGAACTCAGCTAACGCCGAGCAGCGCAAGCGCCGTCATTCAAAGCCAAACCTTTCCCGTCAGCACCATCAATCTTCTCGAAAACAGTGCGCAAAGCTGGTACGACGCTGGCTACATCAATGTCCGGCGGCGCTATTCACACGGACTCAACTTTCTCGCGAACTACACGTTTTCCAAGAACCTGACGAACGCGCCTGACTTTCGCTCACCCATGGATGAGTCCGCAATCCCACAGAACAATCTCGATCTCGCAGCTGAAAAAGGCCCTGCCTGTGACACGCGCCATCGTTTTGCGGTGAGTATGGTTTATGACATTCCCGCATATCGCCGCGCCCAATGGATAAAACTTATTACGCAGAACTGGCACTTCTCGACGGTCTATCAGTATCAGACTGGAATGCCCCTCACGATCTCCGTCTTCGGCGACACGGCCAATTCCGGAACCGTCCTCGGGGAAAATCCGATTCGCGCAAACGTCACCGGCCAGCCGGTTTTTGGCCCTGGCACGCATACCGCGGACGAATGGTTTAATCCGGCAGCATTCGCCGCACCCCCGGCGTTCACGTATGGCAACGTTGGTCGCAACACGGTTTACGGTCCCCCCATGCGCACTCTTGATTTGGCCATCGCGCGATCATTCAACTTTACAGAACGCATGGCGTTCCAGTTCCGCGCAGAAGCGTTCAACGCACTGAACCGAATTAATCTGGGGACGCCTAACAGGTTCATCAACACGCCGCAGTTCGGCACAATCACGATGGCCATGACTCCTGGCCGCGAGATTCAGCTCAGCGCGCGAATGTCCTTCTGATTGATCCGCTGCGGAAACTGTCTTTGCCTGTTCCGCGTCTAAATTGCCGGGTGCGAACTACGGGATACCCACCGGAATATTTCCAAACATCACTTTCCGTACTCTGAAATTTAATTGTGCACTTGGCCGTATCACAGCTTTAGACTAAAAGCTGCCTGGACCATAAACAATTCGTCCAAAGGAGCCAGCAATGAGCGGTGTGCGAGTCTTGGTTGGTACGCGCAAGGGTGCCTTCATCCTTACTTCTGACGGAAAGCGAGAGAAATGGAATGTCAGCGGCCCTCACTTCGCTGGCTGGGAGATTTATCACCTCAAGGGTTCTCCTGTTGACCCGAACCGTATCTATGCGTCGCAAACGAGCGGCTGGTTCGGCCAGGTCCTTCAGCGTTCCGATGATGGCGGCAAGACCTGGATCCAGCCGGGAACTCCACCGGGCGAACAGACCGGTCCCGGAGGCATGCCCAAGGGCGAGAGCAACAAATTTTTCTACGACGTTTCCAAGGAAACCGGCAAGCCTCTTACGACGCACCAGTGGTACGACGGTACTCAGCATCCTTGGGAGTTTAAACGTGTCTGGCATCTCGAGCCATCCCTCACGGAACACGACACCGTTTACGCCGGCGTGGAAGATGCGGCAATATTCCGTTCCAAGGATGGCGGCAAAACGTGGCACGAACTTTCCGGACTGCGCGGCCACGGTACCGGACCGAAGTGGCAGCCAGGCGCCGGAGGAATGTGCCTGCACACCATTCTCATTGATCCCAAGAATCCAAAGCGCATTTTCATCGCAATTTCTGCCGCGGGTGCATTTCGCACCGACGACGGCGGTTCTACTTGGAGGCCAATCAACAAAGGTCTGAACTCTCCATTTCTTCCGGATCCCACTGCTGAAGTCGGCCACTGCGTTCACCACATCGCGTTTAACGGATCGCGGCCGGATACACTCTTCATGCAAAAGCATTGGGACGTGATGCGCAGTGATAACGGCGGCGATTCCTGGCATGAAGTCAGCGGGAATCTGCCGACCGATTTTGGATTCGTAATTGACGTTCACGCCCACGAGCCAGAAACGATTTACGTTGTGCCGATCAAGAGCGACTCCGAGCATTTTGTTCCTGACGGCAAGCTCCGCGTCTATCGCAGCAAAACCGGCGGCAATGAATGGGAAGAATTGTCCAAGGGCTTACCGCAGCAGGATTGCTACGTCAACGTTCTGCGTGATGCCATGGCCGTGGATTCACTCGATACTTGCGGCATCTATTTTGGAACAAGCGGCGGCCAGGTTTATTGCTCGCCGGACGCCGGCAGCAATTGGAAACCAATCGTGCGCGATCTCCCCGGTGTGCTCTCCGTTGAGGTGCAAACTCTGCGATGATCCGCGTTGTCTTGCCTCAGCATTTACGTACGCTCGCGCACGTGGGCGCCGAAGTGCAGGTTGACGTCCCCGGAAAAGTGACCCAGCACTCTATTCTTGACGCCATCGAAGTCCAATACCCGATGTTGCGCGGCACGATTCGCGATCACGTGACGCTGCAGCGTCGCCCCTTCCTGCGTTTCTTTGCCTGCGGCGAAGATTTGTCGCACGAATCTCCGGATGCGCCAGTTCCCGATGCCGTCGTCGCTGGCACGGAACCCTTTCTCATAATCGGTGCCATCGCTGGCGGCTAATCCAATTTCGTATTTTCAAGTCGCCTTCAAATCTTCAGGGAGAAAATTCATGGATCAGACACCGCAGCCTGTTTCACCTTCGAAGGGAAGCCTTTGGGCCGGCCGCATCCTCAGCGCTTTGGTCATTCTCTTTCTTGTTTTTGATAGCGTTCTAAAGTTTTTCAAGCCAGCCGTCGTTGTGGAAGCCTCTGCCAAACTCGGCTTGCCAATGAGCCTTTGCATTCCTATTGCAACTATCTTACTCGTTTGCACGCTCCTCTACGCTATTCCGCAGACTTCGGTTCTAGGTGCAATTCTTTTGACTGGTTATCTCGGCGGGGCCGTCCTAACTCAAATCCGCGTGGGCGACCCATTGTTCAGTCACGTTCTGTTTCCCACATATGTCGGCGCTCTGCTGTGGCTCGGCTTGTATCTTCGGGACACGCGGCTTCGGGCCCTTCTCCCGTTGCGCAGTTAGGCACTCTGCCCGCGGGCAAAATCAACGTCCGCTTTTCAGCTTTCACTGGATAAATTCTCGACTAGTTCTCCGCTTGGCGCGATTGCGAAGTGCGCCCATCCGTCGAGCCTGCGCTTCGCGTCCCATTGCTTTCGTCGCGTCGAATCGATCAGTAGCAGTTCTTTCGACGCAACCTCGCATAAAATTCCGTCTTCCGCGATAACCGTCGCGGAACTTGTTCCTTCGATCGGTAATCCCGTGCTCGGATTGATGATGTGACTGAATCTTCTCTTTCCCTTCTCGAATTGCCGTTCTGTTGTACCTGACGTGGAAAGCGCCTTTCCGGCTTGCAAAGAAAAGCAGAGCAACGGCGCGCCTTGCCCGTCCGGATGCGTCACCGCCACTGGCCACTGATCGATTCGCTCATTGCCGCTCGCAAAACTGGCACTTCCTGCATCGTGATTCACTCGAGACGCAAAAAGCGAACTTCTTCCAAGATTGACCAGAGAAGATGCCGCGCCCAGCTTTTCTAGGCCTTTCCCAATTTTCTCGGCGGCATATCCCTTTGCGATTCCTCCAAAATCGAGCTCCATATCTTCGTATTGAAACCGAATGGACCTCGCCTGATCATCTAAAATGACCTTTTCATTTCCGACTAGGCGCTTCGCAACGAAAATTTCCTCGTCGCTGGGAATACGCGGCTTGCTTTGCCGAAACCCCCAGGCGTTCAATAGCGGGCCGATAGTGATATCCACTGTTCCCTGAGTTTCACGGGAATTGCGTAGCGCTTCTTGTGCCACCTCGAAAAATTCCTCACTCACCTCCACTGCCGCGCTGCCTGCGCCGTGGTTCACTTTGCTCAGTTCACTGTCTTCTCGATAAGCAGTAAAAACCTGCTCAATGCGATCTAGCTCTCGAAATCCTGAGTTGAATAATACTTTCGCCTCGTTTGGCGACGCGCACCACGCGCGAATCTCACATTGCGTTCCCATTGCATAGCGAACCTGCCGGTAGAGCCCAAGGCTCCCATACGCACTCTGTGTGATGGAGATCGGCGTTAACGGGCGCGGCTCTGCGAAGTCCCGAGCGGCGCCAAGCTTTGTCCGTGACTCCCCCGGATAGAACGCATCCAGCAATAGCAGCGCTCGCTTTACACCTCGCGCGATAGCCTTCGAACTCAGCGTTGCGCCTGTGTAGTTGATGATGTCCTCGTCCACTCGAATAGCATTGCGAACCGTCTTGCCGCGAAACTGGTTCAGAAATCGCTTTTCTTTTACTTCCCATCCGCGGTTCTCGCGAAACTCCATAATCACAACTTCCGTGATTTTTCCCTCGGGACTCATGCCCACCATGAACGTGATGGGCTCAGTTTTTCCGATTTCGTTCAGAACAAGTGCGTACTTTGCAGGTCGTCCGTCTTGGGTCGCGACAAAAAAAGTGTAGGAGCCCTCCGGAAATCTTAGATTGTTTTCCTGCTCCAATTTTTTCCGCATAGCCAGATCGAGCGTCTTTTGCTCGCGACGCACAATTGCCTTGTCGCCAAGAATCACGCCAAGCGCCTGCGCCTCGGTGAGGTACACCTCAGCCGAGGCTGGAACGGCCGAAGCTGCTAGAGCTGCGGCCGTCGTCAGCCAAAGCGCGTTTTTGCAAGTGATTGCGTTCATTATTCCCGAGCGAGTCTAACTTGAGATGCGCAACTCGGTCGTGAGCTCCCTAGAAAACGTACGCGATCGAACCGGCAAAACCATTCTTTCCATAATCGCGAAACGGAATCGGATCCACGCCAAACTCCCCACCATTGATGGCGCCCGGCAGGTCCGGAACCTTTCCGAACGTGTGGTTCAGCACGTAGTTTAGTTTGAAAATCGTGCTCGGCGACGGCGCAATATTGAAACCGAAGGTTGCTCGCGATTGGTTCAGGAAGAAATTGGACAACGTCCGGTCGCGCCGAAGCGCTTCGAACCGCACCACCGGCATCAGATACGCGCCTTCATCAAACTTTTCGCGATTTCGAAATATCCCCCGAAAGAATTTGTAGCCCGACTCGATGTAAAAACCGTCTTGACCGGGAGTTGTCTGCGCTACGTAATTGCCAAGCGCCGCAATGGAAAAAGGATCATTTGGATCCGCGACAGGCGGGGCCGCACTCTGTCGCGCAATCCCCGCGCCCACAATGTTCGATCGCCCGTATTCCCCGTTCAGCACAAAAGGTCCGCGTTGGTAGGACGCGTCAAAGAAAACAATCGTCGCTGATTTCTTCGGAGCGTCTTGATTCGTAAAGGCGCCGGCATAGGTGGAAAGTCCGAACTCAAGTCCAAGAATGGGAGAAAAACCTACGCGCCCGGCCACGGCCTTGCTGTTGCGCTTCGCCTGGAACGCAATGGACACTGGCTCCGCAGCGGACGCTTGTCCGTAAAGCCGCGAAAAAGGTGTCGCTTCTCCGTCGTCATTCGTCGCCTGGAAGCCGTTCACGACGTCCGCTTCGTATGAAAGTTTCATTTCATGCGGCAACCGCAACACGCCTCGTACTCCCAGTCCCGCGTCGCGATACGCTGTGGGAACAATGAACTGATTGATGAGCGGCCGCAGCGTCAAAATATTCAGATTCGAATCGTGGTAAGTGTTGAAGCGCCCGACCGGAGGAACGATAATTCCCGCGCGAAAATCAAATTCCGGTTTCACCCTCCAGCTGACAAAAGCTTGCTCAACGTCAATTTCGTGCGCGCCTAGTTCGTATTCGATTTCGGAATTCAGCGTTATGTTCTGCTTCTGCGAAAGCACCGCTGCAACTCCGAGCACGAATCGCGTGCTCTGAAATGTGTCGCTTCCGCCCCCGTCCGCCCGCTCATTCAACGATGGCGTTCGAAACTGAAAATCCCCGTAACCGCCAACCGCAACGCGGTCCGTCCGCAGCAAATTTCCCGCACCGGATAGATCTCCCCCTTGCGCCTTCGTCGGCATCGCTACTGTCGGATCCGTAGTGCGCCCGGTGTATTGGGGAAGTCCTGACTCTTGCGCGGACTTGCTTGCCTGTGCGGCTGACTCGACAGCTTCAAGAGCAGGTTGCGCTGCGGCCGTTGCGGGTGGTTGCGCACTTGGAGGAGCGGATGCCGGCGCAGTTTCATTTCCGTGTCGAGCTTCGAGCAGCGCCTCGAGTCTCTTTACCGTTTCCCGCAAATCGTTTACGTCTTTTCGAAGCTGTTGCATTTCCTGCGCGGATGCTCCCTGCTCTTGCGCTGCACTACGCGGCACGGTCGACGTACACACCGCCAGAACAACTGCGGCCGCCAAAACGCTTAGTAGCGAAGCCCACCGAGTGCAAGCCCACCCTTTGCGCCTTCCGTTTTTTTCTGCTACGAATACACCTGCACCACTGCAATTGCGTGCGAGCATCCGACCCTCCATGTGATTGCACATTTGGCCCTCGTCGTTGCCGCGGCGAGGGCCGCACGTTTTGAAATCAAGCCGCTTGCTTCTTAAGATTTACTCACGCCACGAAATCACTTCACCGCGTGTTATTCTTCCTCAGCACTTTCATTGTTCTCTGCGGCCTTTTGTTTGGCCCGCTGCTTTCCGACGTACATCACTAATCCGGTTATGAGCAACGTCATCCATACGAGAGTGAGCCCATCGAGCAGTAGTGTCCCCGCCGTCCCAATCAGCCTCCCCGAGTGCAAATCCGTGACAAAAATGTCGGCTCTAACTCCGCTCTCCCCGTCCTGCGGCCGATAGGACCGCGGCAAAACCGCCCGTGATACCGTCCTCTCGTCGAGCCTCAGAAGGGAAGCATGCTGCAACAGGAACCCGGTCGTAATCAGCACGAAAAGATTCAGCGCCGATACAATTCCTAGAAATGCGTGGATTCTCCGCGTCAATTTCCCATTGCGGCCATTTTTGCTGTTGCCTGGCATGTCCAAATACCAAGAACCTCAAATCTCAAGACTTATCGGGGCACGAGCGCACACTAGTTGCAAGTCATTTACAACTAGGATACGCCTCACAGACTACGCATGTCCCCGGGTCACCCCAACCGATTTTCAGTGAATGGAAGTTAAAACAGACCCAATGGAATTATATACGACCAGATTGGTCCTATTGCAAGCTCTTGGTTTTGAACTCTTTTTCAGTCGCAAGGCCGGTGAGCTTCCCCAGCTCGGTATTGGGAAGTCTCAACGCCATCTGAATTGCTTGCGCAAAGTGGAGAGTCTTCCGTCCTGTCGCCTGTTCAATCTGTTCGCGGCAGCTGAATCCGTCCGCAAGAATCAATGTCTCGGCGCTCGTCCCGCGCACGCGGGGTAGCAGCACTCGCTCCCCACACCCCATCGAAATTTCATATTTATCCGCTTCGTATCCGAATGCGCCTGCCATTCCGCAGCAGCCCGATTCCAGCACTTCGTACCGCATACCAAGTTTCTCCATCTGCGCTTTCTCATGCTTGAGTCGCATGATCGCCTTGTGATGACAGTGCCCCTGCACCACGGCATCTTTCTCCAGCCTAGGCGCCGCAAACGTCGGCGCCTGTTTTTCCAGGAGCTCAGCGAGCGTGCACGTCAGCGAGGCCAATTTCCGCGCATCTTCTCGTCTTGGAAAAAGATTCAGCATTTCGTCGCGAAACACGCTGCAGCAACCCGGTTCTAGCACTACGAGCGGAATCCCTTGTGTAATCTGCTCTTTCAGTGCGTCCAGAATCCGCACCAGATACGCCCTCGCCATTTGCAAAAATCCATGATCATAGAGCGGCCGCCCACAACACAATCGTACTTGCGGAATCATCACGCCAAATCCAGCGGCTTCGAGCACCTCCACTGCCGCATCCAAAGTCTCCGGGCGAAAATGGTTGTTGAATGTATCCGCCCACAGCATCACGTTCGCTCGTCCTGTGCTGGACCTTCTCCGCCTTCGAAAGGCCGCCCGAAATGTCCGTCGCGCAAACCTTGGCAGAGTCCGCTCCTTCGCTATCCCAACAACCTTCTTGGTCAGTTCGCCAATAATCGGCAGTCGCGCAATTGCGTTTGCCGCCCACGGCGCAATCGCCGCCAACGCTGCCCACTTGTCAATCCATCCAAACACAAACGCGCGTAACGGCCGCACGCGTCCTTCCCAATAGTGCGAGAGAAATTCCGCCTTGTACGTCGCTACGTCCACGTTCACAGGGCAATCGCCTTTGCATCCCTTGCACGCCAGGCAAAGGTCCAGCGCCTCCTTTACTTCTTCACTCTTCCAAGCGTTTGGCAAAATCTCCGCGCGCGTCATTTCCCAAAGCAGATGTGTCCGTCCGCGCGTCGAATGTTTTTCTTCTCGCGTCACCATATAGCTCGGGCACATCGTGTCCTGCTCGCCCTGACCCGCCGCTCGCCGGCATTTTCCCACTCCCACGCATCGCTCCATCGCCTGCGCAAAGTCCCCACCGTCTTCTGCGTATGCAAAATGCGTTTCAATCGAAGTCAGCTTTGGCTGTACCGACAGCCGCAGGTTTTCGTCGATGCGATACGGTTCAACCACTTTTCCCGGATTCATCTTTCCATTCGGATCCCAAATCGCCTTGAACTCGCGGAACGCCTGCACCAGCTCGGAACCAAACATCTTCGGCAGGAATTCCGCGCGCGCCTGTCCATCCCCGTGCTCACCGGACAGAGATCCGCCGAAGAGCACGCAAAGGTCCGTCGCGTCTTCCATAAACGCCCGCCACTTTTTCACGCCGGCCGCCGTCGCAAAATCAAAGTTCACTCGATTGTGCACGCAACCTTGTCCAAAATGCCCATAGAGCGCCGCTTTATATTCGTATTTTTCGTAAAGAGCTTGCAGCTCGCGCAAATACGGCCCTAGTTTTTCCGGTGCAACCGCCGAGTCTTCCCAACCTTCCCAACTCGGATCCTCTCCCGGGACATAGGAATTGGCTCCCAGGCCAGATTCGCGTATCGTCCATACTTTCTTTTGTTCCTGATGCCCCAAAAGCAGCTTCGAACTCACACCCTTTCTTCCCTCAAACGCACGCAGGAATGTCCGCGCCTTTTCCTCCGCTTCCTCTTTTCGCTTGCCACCAAATTCAACCAGCAACCATCCTTCGCCCTCGGGGAGCAATGGCAAATACTCGCCCTGCAACAGACCCTTTTTTGCAATGCGTCGCGTCGTTACACTATCGAATCCTTCGAGCCCGATCGGTCCATGCTCGACAATTTCTGCTGCTTGATCCGCAGCTTCATAAATATCTGGATATCCCAGTACCGCCAACGCGCGAGCCGCTTGCCCCTCGACCAATCTTACTTTCGCCTCAAGGACTGTCACGCACGTGGATTCCGTGCCCACAAGTGCCCGCGCCAAATTGAAACTGCCGCTCGCATCCGGCAAGAGCTCATCCAGGTTGTATCCGGAAACTCGCCGCGGAATTTTCGCGTACCGCTCTTTAATCAATCTTTCGAATTTTGTCCGCAGCTTGGAAAGTTTTTCGTAGATGCCGCCAACTCGGCCGCCCGTTGCAATCTTTGCTTCGAAATCGGCTTGCGTCGTCTCCCCAACCGTCATGCGCGCGCCGTCGTAAAGCAAAATCTCCAGTTCAAGCACATTCTCGACCGTCTTTCCCGCCATCTGCGAGTGCACGCCGCACGAGTTGTTTCCAATCATTCCGCCGAATGTGCAATGCGTGTGTGTCGATGGGTCTGGACCCCATGTCAATCCAAAAGCCGCCGCCGCGTCGCGCAGCTGATCGCACACGACCCCCGGCTGCACGCGCGCAAATCGTCCCTCCGGATTTATTTCGAGGATTTGGCTGAGGTGTCTGCTCCAATCAATCACAATCGCTGCATTGCAGCATTGCCCTGCTAGGCTCGTTCCGCCGCCGCGCGAAAAAACGGGCGCGCCAAGACTCCGGCAAACGCCAATCGCTGCAATTACATCTTCAATCGTTTGCGGAACAACCACTCCAATCGGCACTTGCCGGTAGTTCGAACCGTCCATCGCGTACAATGCGCGTGCACCGGCCTCAAAACTCACCGATCCCTGCACTCGCTCTTGCAATTCAGCTTCGAGTCGCGAAATGTCCATCGGAAAGGGTCGCCCCTGGAAGGTACATCTTATATTCGCACCAGCGCTAGCTATCTTCTTGCTCGTTTGATTTCTTTTCTCTTGGCGGCTGAAATCTGTAACCCACCCACGGCTCTGTCAGAATCAGTTTCGGTTTCGCTGGATCGCTTTCTATCTTTTTCCTCAATTGATTCACCATAACCCGCAGATATTCCGGCTCATCCCCATAGTCCGGCCCCCACACCGCTTGCAACAACCTCCGGTGCGTAAGTGGCTTTCCCGCGCTTGCAATTAGCTGCCGTAACAATTCAAATTCTTTTGGCGTCAGATGCACTTCTTTCCCCTGCGCCGTCACTTGCCTAGTCTCAAAATTCACGGTCAGCGGCTTCGATTCAAAATTTGTCAGTTTTGCATGAGCGCCGCGCCTCCGCAGCGCTGCACGCAGCCTTGCCAGCAATTCCTGCATTCCAAACGGCTTTACAACGTAATCGTCCGCGCCCGCATCCAGCGCTAGCACTTTGTCGCGTTCGGCGTTGCGCACGGTCAGCATCAGAATCGGTACATCCGAATGTCGCCGAATCTCCTGGCAAGTCTCCAGCCCGTTCATTCCCGGCATGTTCACGTCCAGCAAGATCGCGTCCGGCGGCGAAGTGCGAAATACATTCAGAGCCTCTTCTCCCGTCCCGGCTTCAAAAATCGTATAACCTTCCGTGGAAAGAGCCGTGCGCAGCACCCGCCGGACTTGTTGCGCGTCATCCACAATCAAGATTTTCGCGTTGTTCACCGAATCTCACCCGCGTTGCGCGCAATCGGCAGAGTAAAGGTAAACACAGAGCCGTGATCCCGCTGACTCGTCACGCCGATCGAACCACCGTGCGCCTCAACGATTGCCCTCGCAATCGGCAATCCCATTCCCGTTCCTTGCACCACCGCCCGCTGATCTTTTCCGCGATAAAACTTGTCGAAAATCATTCCTTGCTCCAACGCGTCAATGCCCGGCCCTTGGTCTGCTACGCTGATCATCACTGCGCTTCCGTTTGATTCCGCGCTTACTACAATCGGTTTGCCTTTTTCCGAATACAAGTTCGCATTGTCGAGCAGTTGCACCAAGACTTCTTTCGCCCGTGCCAGGTCCGCTCGTACAGGCGGCAATCCCTCCCCGGCTTGGAGCCTTATTTCGCGTCCGGCCAGTGCAAACTTGCAGCTGTCTATCGCTGCGTCAATCAATTCCTGCACTTCCACCGGTGCAAACCTCAGCTCCACTTCCCCCGCCTCCAGTCGTGCCATTTCCGCCGCATCCTCAATCAATCGGTTCAGCCGGTCGCACTCCTCATCCATGATCTGCAGCAATTCCTGTCTCTGCTCTGTATTCGGAGGCCGTTCGGAAAGTAGAGAAGTCACGGAAGCTTTGATGGATGTCAGCGGTGTTCTGAAATTGTGTGTGATCGAATCGAGCAGCGCTGACTTTAGCCGTTCGCCCTGCCGATCCGCTTCCGTCCTGCTCAGTTGTTCCACGGCGCGCGCTCGCTCGATGGCGATTCCCAAGAGCGTCCCTACGGCCTCCAGCGTTTGCCTCGTCACTCGCACGCCGCTAATCCCAAAACTTCCAATTGCTCTTATTCCCAAACGAATTGGCGCATAACAAAAACCCATCGCCAGATCGATCACTGGCTCTTCGCGTTCGAATGCCGCTCGCAGTTGGTCTTCTTCCAACTGGAGCGTTCCGAATCCCGATCTGTAGAACTTCTGCTTCTCCGCCAAGAACACGCTTGCCGCGCCCGCCTCAAACGCTTCCACGATATGGTTTGGAATCGCGTTCAAGAGCTGAATCACGTTTCCTTCACCCAGCAATTTCTGGCTGAATGCGTACAGTTGCTCGATCTCTCTTCTTCGCCGGTGCGCTACGTCTGCTTCTTTCCGGATTCGGCTCGATAACTGGCTACCCGCGATCGCTGTCATCAGAAATGCAAGAAGCGCCACCCAGTTTTGCGGGTCGGCAACCGTGAGGCGCCCAATCGGCGGAAGGAAGAAATAATTGAATGCCAGCATCGCCACGACGGACATGAACGCTGATACAGCCATTCCCCACACTGCAGAAACTGCTAAAATCGCCATCAGGAACGACAGCGCCACCGTCGTTTGGTTGACGTTCGGGATTGCCTTCCGGTAGAAAGCTGTGATCGCAGCTACAATAAAAAATGCCGCGATCGTACGAAAGACTCGCTCTTTCGCCTTCCGTTGCATGGCGCAAGTCTATCGTATTTCCGTTAGCAATTCGTAAGGCTCACGGGCTAGAGGAGCAGGCAGTGCCAAGAAAACCTGAAGAATGGCTCGAAGTCGCTTCACCTTCTGAAAAAACGAAAGGCAACTTCAAGCTGTTTCTCGGTTACGCTCCCGGCGTCGGAAAAACGTTCAACATGCTCAGCGAAGCGATTCGCCGCCACGCCCGCGGAGAAGACGTCGTGATCGGCATCGTCGAATCCCATGGCCGCAAGGGGATTGAGGAACTCACTGCCCAACTCGAAGTTGTTCCGCGCAAACTCATCGAATACAAAGGAACGACTTTCGAGGAAATGGACCTCGATGCGATTCTCGCCCGCAAGCCCGCCGTGGTTCTGGTGGATGAACTCGCTCACACCAACATCCCTGGGAGTAATCACCGCAAACGCTATGAAGACATT
>Ga0126376_10000147_pt1 | contig 32090 bp, 62 predicted proteins | sample PanSoiMetPlot_15_FD_92760 | JGI IMG/M metagenome (GOLD analysis project Ga0126376, IMG submission 92760) | Tropical forest soil microbial communities from Panama - MetaG Plot_15 | ecosystem: Environmental > Terrestrial > Soil > Tropical forest > Bulk soil | place: Panama | collected 2016-02-17 | reverse complement strand
TGAGCGCGATCATGCCGCCGGTGTGCTCGGGCTGGGCGGTCTCGGCGATGTCCGGCTGGTCCACGGTGGGTGCTGTCATCACACAAACTCCGTATCCGACACGTTGAGCGCAATAGAGTCCTGACCGAATCGTAACCGCAGATCGAGTAGTTTCGATTTCAGGTCATCAATCGCACCCTGCTTGATCTCAATCGCCATGCAGGCATTCTGGAATGGACTGCGCGGTTCTGAGTACCACTGCCCGTATGCCTGAGTTGCAGCCGCTATCATCACGCGCTGGAACGCTTCCACGTAATTGCTCCAGTCAACCTGCGATAGCTTGTCGTCGGAATTTCCGATCGCCGCGTGCACGGTGGTCACTGGCTGTCTCCATTCGGCTGTCGTGCGATGCCAGCGTTAGCCCAGAACATCACCTGAGCTAAATTCACCTTGATCGCCTGAGTCTTCTCCGGACCATCCGGCACTAGCTGATTAAGCTGGAATCCGAGATTCGTGCAGGCAGCGCGAATAGCTTCATGTGCTTCACGTCGCTTCGCTGATGCGGGAGGGTGGTAGCGGAAGTCGTTATCCAGCTCGTCAGGGTCAATCATCGCACCGCCATCCATCCGAGGTGATCGTGTGGCCACACTACCCGAGGTAAGCCTCGTCTGTTTGCTTCAAATGTCGGATACTCTTTGGTCCAACCTCGGCAACTGCCATTACATCCATCGGTATCGTCGCATGTTACTAACTCGTAGTGCTCGAAGTCCGGGCCGTAGGCAATGACAGAGGTCCCGTAATGCCCACACGAGTCGTGTGGGCATTGTCCTACTATCTCGGCTGGGCCGTAGCCATGGAACCAACGCCACTCGCCAGGGTGATCCAGATGCGCCTCGCTCATTGACTTCGCACTCCTTCGATGTAGTGCTGCCGCAACCGTTCCACGTCTGCGGCGAGCCGATCCCGCGTTTCGATCTCTCGTTGCGCACTAGTGCCAGCCCTACCAGCGGAAACGTCTTCGCTTGCAAGGCGAGCGGCTGCCCGGCCGCGACCGCTCTCGCCAGCTTCCTGGATTCGGCGAGAGACAAGTTCGGCCTCCTCGGGTTCCGGTACTGCGATGATCGTACGGCTCGTGCACCGGCACGCTTCGTGGTCACCCGGACGAAAGTGGGTGCCGACCCATGCGGTGGATTCATCGGTAGCCAACACTGGATCCGTCCAGGTGGAGAACCGGGCACCGTCCAGCGCGACATGCGGAGGGAAGTGCGCGCCACGGGGACGCTCGGGCCGATACTGCCACTCCCAGCCGAGCGTCACCGCACCGGCACCGGCCAGCACCTCGCGAACGATCGGGCCAGATCCCAGCCCGCTGTCAGTGATCCGGTCGGGGTGACCACCACCCGCGATCGTCAGTGCACGAGTGACCGCAGGCGGCTCGATCAGAGCGCCAGAACCCTCCCCGCGGCCCTGCTCGGGTGCCAGCGGGTCAGCACGGAACATCGCCCGCGCGGCTGCGGCGTCGAGCTCTTCAGCTAGCGCGGTCCATGCTGCGTCTCGGCGCTCCAGTAAGCGGTCAACCACGACGCGCTGACGGTCCTGCTGTCGGGCACCCAGCAGTCGGGATACCGTACTGGCCACCTGTTCCGCCGACAGCCGAAGCCAGTCAAAAAACTGAGACCGCAGGCGCGTGAACGCACCGGCCAGCAACTCGGGCAATCCGGTTGCCGCCAGCAACACATCCCGGCCGACCCGGCCGGGAATCATAGCCGCATCGACACCATCGATGGCGGCGGTCAGTGCGGAGTCCCTGCGGGCGGCGCTACGCAGTGCTGTGCGCGCCCGACCGCCAGCACGCTCAATGGCCCGGGCGATCGCCGCGTCAGCGGCAGTGATGATGCGCTCCGCTAGTGCGGCATCAATGTCGGCCAGATCGCGGGACAGTGCCATGTCCACGCGCCAGCCGCCCGGGAGGGGGTGGCCCTGCTCGGCAGCGGCGGTCATACTACGGTCTTGCTCCTGCCGCGCCGGCTCGGTCGGTATCACCTCCTCTGGCACCGTCTCGCCCGGCCGCGGTGGGTGCGCGTCGCCGGTTGCCGTGCCAGTCGGCAGTGCGTTCTGACCAGGCTGGCCGATGACCCGCGGCAGTTGCCGTCCGGAGACATAGCGAGCGATCTCTAGCACTGCCGCCGCGGTGCCCTGGTCGATACCAGCCTTCGCGGCGATACGGCGGTTCCGCTCCTCCTCATCCGGAGCATCGTCCTCGTCATAGCCGAGGTCACGACGGAACCTTTCATCGGAGATGACGATGCGATCGTGCGCATCCCGTGCGTCCTGCGCCTTGTTGGGATTCTCGGTCAGCTTGCTGGCGTCATACCACACGCCGATCCTGCGAAGAGCGTCCCGGGAGTACCCTACCGATTCAAGGGCTGAACGGAGGAACGCCTTCGCGATACATCCGGCGACAGTCGCCGACCATGGAATGGCCAGATCCTTCGCCGCTTTGGCCTCGACCTGCCAGCCTGACCAGTGATTCAGGCTCTTCAGGCCCTCAACCTGCTCCGGTTGAATATCGATGCTCTTCAGCATCCTGAGTAGACCACCGGCCACCCGTTCCATGATCTGCTGAGAGTCGGCGCGGTCAATTTTCATGTGCCTGACCTCTTTGAGGTGCTCAGCCATTCCTCTCATCACCATGGGGGCAACTGCACCCGGATGGCCCTCGTTGCGAATCGGCGCTGTCATGGCGTCGACAAGTCCGGCCATGAACTCTTCGTCGGTAACGGACTCCTCGCGCAACCCCTGCGCATCCTCGATAACTCTCGTGAGGGATATTTCGCTCGGGACGAGCAGGATGCCGTTAGCGGCAATCCTAGACTGCGCGGCCACCCGCATCTCCCGGCCGTCGAGCACGATCCCTTCGAGGATATCCAACGTGCTCGACAATGGCGAGTCCGCGAGTTGCGTCCACCGTGGGTGCCGCAGCCAGCAACGCATCAAAACCTCGGAGTCGGTAATCTTCCGCTGACCGAGGCTTGTCGCGGTCGGCAGTTCAGACAGATACACCTCGTCGCCGCGCGGGATAATCTCAGATATCGATCTGACTTGCCAGGACTCACCGCCGCCGTCAGGTTCACCATGGATCCAACCCTCGCCGGCGACGTTCAGATTACGACATATGGTGGCCTTGAACCCGTCGATCGACTCGTCATCCAGTGGAAGCCGGGCGAGATTCCCCACAGCATCAGCAGCTAACTGCGGATCGACATCGTGGTCATCATTCGTCAGCTCGATCGGATCTTCCGGATACGGCCGGATCTCCGCTGCGTAGAAACGGACCTTCGCGACCTGTTGCGCGAGCTGGCGCAGCGCAAATGCCAGCTCGCCGATCCGGCCGTGATAGTCCCATGCATCTTGCTGCCACGACTGCCGCGTGGCCGCGATACGCATGCCGACGTCTCGCGCGGACAGGTCGATCCGCTGACCGGAGGCGCGCAATACCCTGAGCTGAGCGACTGACCGCAGCACATCCTGCTGCTCATCGACCGGTTTGCGCCGCCAGCGCGCCAGCAGATCCACAGCAATCCTCCCTGCGGGCCGGCAACGGTGGACCGGGAGTCCTCCGAGAAAGGATGCCAGATCATCGAGGGCCGGGGGGAGGGCGACAACGCGACACGGGCTGGCGCAACGGTGAAGGGTTACCCGTACGTCGGTATCAACTGACCGCGGCTGGAACAGTAACCACGCATGGCTGCAACACATACCGGCCTTGCGCAGAGTCATAGCTGACCTGTAGATATTGGTATCTACCGGGCGGAACGCTTAACCCCGCATCGTTGATAGCCTGCAGCACTGCTGACACCACGTTCGGAGCGCACTCCGGACCGGTCGCCATTACCCGCGAAGAAGCCGACGCAGACGGCGCTGCCACGAGTACTGCTGCAGCAGCCAGGATGACCGTCGTCGCAGCACCCCGGAAACTTCTTATCATATCCACATCTCCTTATACCGTCTCATCGAATACTGACCTCACCGGTAGCGACACCCATAACCCATATCTTGCCAGCAGCGGGAGGCCACAGTATCCGAGTGTCTCCCCCGATGACCGCAATCGCACCGAATACGGCGGCCGATGCGATGCCACTCGGTGCCAGTACGACTGACCCCGGGGTAACGGTCGACAAGCCGAATTGCTCGGCAGAGACGATAGCACCCGGCTCGACGACCATGATGACAACCGGCGTGCCGAATGCCTCGGCCGAGCCGATACCAACCAGACTGATAGTAACCCCGCCCGACACCACAGACGGTGTACCGGTTGCCTCGGCCGAAGGGATGCCCGCAGGCGTTGCGGTTACAGGCCCCGGACTCACCACATCAGTACCGAATGCCTCGGTAGAGGTCACTCCGGTCGGCCCTAAGCTGACGGAGCCAGGTGTTACGGTCGGCGCTCCCATCGACTCCGCAGACGCGATACCGCTCGGAGAGATTGTCTGCGTACCACTAATGGGAGGTCCGGCCTCGGTACTCCCGCCTGCACCTACGGCGGTTAAATGACGTCCATTACCACTGACGTCGTTCAGATCGGTGCCCGTACTCAGTGGCCAGTCGGCCCATGCCGACAGGATTGCCACAGCGCTGTCCCGCTCGGCCTCGACCTGGGCCTGCGTCAGCTTGCCCGCGAATACCCTCACGTATGCAACGGCCATGTTACCCCACTCGGTGGCGTCATCCGAGCGTCGGCCCAAGAGACATAACTGGTCTGAGACGGCACTCAGGATCGTGCCACTCTGTGAGACTATAGAGCCACCTTCGGGCGTGACATAATTAACCACACTCCCGGTATCATCCACCGTGGCTATATGTATCCACTGTCCGTCTGAATTGGAATACGTATTGGTGATACTCGTGGTTGGGGTGAATACGTTCACTCCCAGGCCGCCGCCGTCCGTAGCCACGGTATTAATGGTTCCGCCACCGCTCGATGTCCGCCAGTACGTCGAGTAGTCATTCCGGTCGGTAACCTTGAACCAGCCCATTATCGTCAGCTTCGAGATAGCTGGGTTGGGCAGAGTCGCATTCAGATAGAGGCGTTCCGTGGCGGCATCCGACCGGTAGGCCATGTCACAACTTAAAAATCTTGTTCGCCCCGTTGTCCCACGCTACATCGACATTTCCCCCATTGGGGGTTACCGGAAGCCCGGTGGCCGAGTCGATATAAGCAATCAGCTGCGACGTGGATTCCGTCCCCGTGTGTTTATAAAGTATCAGTGCCTCTGACACATCTCCCGTAACGGTGGGGAATGTGATGTTATCCGCGTCAGCAACACCAGCGACGGCTGTCTTGTTTGCTAACGATGCACCGAGAACTGCCACTCTGGCAGCGGAGGGGACGTCATTGAGAAAATCATGAGTGGCCAGATTAACAGTGTAGTCCGCAGTGTCAACAAGAATTACCCGGATGTCATCCGCAACCCAGTTGATGCCACCTGAGAGGAAGGCGTTGCGGCCGGTGTCATAAAGTGCGTTCGTCATCTGGCGGCACCTCCATTACGCGCGGACGGTCGTCGGTATCAGCTTCAGCTGGCGGGAGAACGCCTCCTCGCGGGACAGCGGCGGTGGCTCGTGGATCTCAATATCCAGGTCGGCGTAAGTCCAGGTCCAGCCGTCCGACCAGGCTGGCGTGATGTGCAGGTAGATCCACTTCTCCCCCGCAGCCGTGGGATCGACGTCCGGGTCGGCGTCAACCACCTCAGCAAGGCCCTCACCATCTCCCGGGGTGGTACGCCACGCCGCGACCACTGGACCCCATACCCCCGCCCGGGCCACGGCGTGCACCTCCCATCCGGTTGGATCCAATGGCTGACCAGCACTGTCGCGGAGTTTGGATACCACGATCGTCCTCGTGGTGCCCTGCTTGATCTCCAACGGCTCGGCCATCAGTCCTCCCGCTGTAGCCGCCAGATCGCCATCACCAGAATGCTCGCTATGGCCGCAGTGGCCAGCATGGCAGCAGCGTACGGCCAGATGGCCGGTAGCAGGGCATGTAACGCGAGTACCGCAGCACCCACCCACGCCGAAGCGCACCAAGGGCAAGACGCCCACTTGACCAGCAGGCCCGGCATCCGATCCAGCATCCGTTCGCGAATCGGACTCAACGGACCACCGTCGGTGGTGATGAGGTAGACGATATAAGTCACGGCCAGCGCATCAAGCAGCAGAGGGAGAGGGGCGAACCAATCAGGCACGACGGCGCACCTCGGTTACTACCTGTGCAATGTCAACCATCGCAGCACGCAGGGCGTCGTGAAACTGCGTCATCACGGCGGCGGCTATCTGCGCCTGCACGACGAAATTATCGAAGTGCCACTGCGCCAGCTCGACGGATTCAGGGGTTATCTCGCGGGAGTCCACATTCAGATGAGTCAACTTCCGGCACAAGGTCATCTCCGCACTGCCACATCATTACCAGGAATCCTGCGGGCCTGTACCGTGCGCCAAAAAATAGCCGTCGCCAGGCTCACATCTACACCGAGCGCCAAAGCGAACAGGGCGCAGAAGGCTGCGTCGGCTGCCGCCGATGTATCGGAATAACCGAGTACAACGGATGTGAAGTACAATCCACTGAGACTCGCGTAGCAGATAACGGCAGTAATGCTGACGACGATTGGGCGCAGTCCGATGCGCCCGCCCCAGTAGTCGTCGAATGTAACCCAGCTGCTTATCACCCCGAAGATAAGCAGTGACCCTAATATCAGATATGCCATCAACTCACTCATGGTCGTGCCAGCTCCTCCCGGGCCCAAGATGGACCCCTCCAGTTGCCCATCGATCCACACGAACACCCAGAGCCTAGCGTAACCACCACGAGGCCATCGTCCGTATGCACGCTAACGCCGCGCTGGACCTCCCGCTGGGTGGTCGGCAGCACCGTGGCAGTCCAGTCTATACCAGAATGCCAGTCAGCCTGCTCACCGCGCTGCCGGAAGACATGCAAGCCATCATCAGCCGCGAGTACGTAGCAGCGCCGCCACGGTTTCGGCATACCCGGGATTATCACCAGTGCAGGGAACCACCGGCCGCGAACAATCGTCATGTACCATCACCGTCCGATTTCGGTTCCGGCGTCCACATTCTGGCCAGTTGCGCCTTGACTCGTTGCACGACCTGAGCGTCGGGGTTGTACCTTCGACCCGAACCCGGCGATATCCATTTGCCGTCGGCGTCTTTTTTCCACAGCCGCGGGTCGTGCACGTCAATACGCCGACCGCGCCGGATTGGGTACTCCCGTTTCACGGCTAACCCGTCGGGTGCGGTCCCATCATCATAGGGACCATTGCGGAACTTTGCGTAATTAGCAATCTGCGCTTCAACGAACGCCGAGGCGAGTACCTGGGCAAGCTGGCCGGGCGTCCGCGCGAGACTCGATTTCCATCCGAAGTCCAGCGCGAACTGGATGACTCCGGGTTGTACCTCAGTAATATGCGCAGTGATACTCCGGGTTTGGCGCGGAGTGCCCGCAGGGCCGGACAGCTGCCCGCGGCCCGCCTGAGTTGACCTCGGCAACGGCTGCACAGCCTGACCCTCCTATCGTCTCGCCGACCTATAGATCATTGCGCTGTATCCGCTCCGGGCAGACCGGGTCGGGAGCTGACCCTGCTGGCGTTCCGGCTTGGACAGCGTCGCCGGCACGGCTCCGCCGAGGTCGTGGATCATATGCACGAGCGTGTCCAGCCGGTTCGGGCTCGGCTTGCCGGGCAACCATGTCACCGCCTCGTGCTCCATCTCGGGCAGCTTACCGATCACGTGCACCCGACGGTTCTGCAGCGCGGGCGATGCGGACATGATCCGGAAGAGCTTCGTCCCCCTTGGGGTGATGGTGCGCCGCTGCGGGCCGTCCTGCGGGTAGGCGAGCACCTTATGCACATACGGCCAGAGTTCCATCACCTCGGCCAATACCTCGTCGTGCGTCTCCGGAGTGTCGTCCTCGCGCACCAACACGGCCATGGCGGAAGTTATCGCCTCCTGATCCGGCGATGCCGGCCATGCGGTCTCGCCTGCTCCCGATGCCCGCTGCAGCTCGATCGCCTGCTGGCGCAGGGACGACCACCCTTCGCGGATCGCCTTCGGCAGACCGGACAGCGACCGCTCGTAGGCCAGGGCGACGGCGCCATGGCGTACCGCAGCGAGCAGGGCGATCCGCACCCACTGGGCCATGGTGGCGATCTGCGTATAGTCCGGCCCGACGTAGACGTGCCGCTTGGCGTCCACTCGGCCTATGATCACGCCAGCCTCATCGCCGCCGCCGGTATTGTCCGCCGGGTCCACATAGACAATCGGCGGTAGACAGTCCGCAGGCGCTTCGGTCACCCGGTCACGGTCGAACCAGGCCTGCTGGAACCACGTACCACCTGGCGGTGCCGGCATCCCCTGATAAAGGGCTGCCCATTCCCGTTCACCGACGTCCGCACGAATCTGTCGCCACTCCTGCTCGGTTCGGCCGCGAGCTGAAATCATGTAGGTACCAACCGGTCGGCCTAGCGCATCCGGAGCCTTGCCATCAGCTAAAGCTGGGATATTGACGACCGGCCAGCCCTCGGATTCAAACCTGCCAGCTAGGTCCTTCTCCGCCCACCTGGTCATGATGAGAATCACGAACGCGAGCGGCGCAAGACGCGGGCGGATGACCGCTTCCCAGAGATTATTCAGTGAGTCCAAGATAATCAGCGAGTCCGCTTCCTTGCGATTCTTCAGCGGATCGTCGATGAGGATGCCCTCCGCCGGACGTCCGGTAATAGTTCCGTCACGACCGACGGCAATCATTCCGCCCCGGTGACCAGCCAATTCCCAGTCTGATGCGTCGGCGTGCTCGCGGGAAACTGATATCCCCCATTGACTGCCGTGCTGCCTGATGAGTCCCCGGACGATCCGGCCGGACGTACGGGCTAACGACGCGGCATAGGATACGTACGCTAATCTCAGGTCAGGGTGCTCGATGAGCAGCTGTGCGCATGTCCAGCGCGTCAGACTACTCTTTCCCTCTTGTGGTGGTATTGATATCACCAATCTACCGTCACCTGATCGGACAGTCTCATTGATACGCTCATTAAGTAGGTCCAGTGCTGGCGTGCGGACGATCCGCCGATCGTGACCGACCGCCAGGTCAAGGCCAGTCGGATACTCGCGGATCGTCCGCATCCGACGCGCCCTAGACCGGACCTGGGCGGCGAGGGCCGCCACTTCCCGATCGGAGCGGCCCTCGGCGAACTGGCGGGTGGTTGCTGCCGTCATTCGTCCGACACCGACCCGCCCGGGAGCGCCCTCAGCTCTGCAGCCAACTCCTGTACCGCTGCGTCCAGGTCGGGTAACGCGTCGGCGACCCGCAGGCGCTTCGGGGCGTCCAGGCCCACCAGGTCGGCGCGACGGCGCTGGATGTCGAGCAGCTTGGCGATCGCCGCCAGGATCGGGCCGTCATCATTCAGGGGCCGGCCTTCCCAGACGACCACCGCGCCCTTGTCGACGACGTAGTGCGTGCGTTGCAGCACTGCCCACGCCTGCCGGGCCATCTCGTCCAGCTCGTGCAGGTCCAGCAGGACCATGTTGTCATGGGGCTCGCGGGCGATCAGCTCCTGACCACGACGGACCGCGCGCCAGGCGCCGGAGCGATCGTCGTAGCCTAGCTGCGTCGCGATCTGGTCGTAGGAAAAGCGGAGGGCGGCCAATCGGGCGGCCTCCAGATCACGACGACGTACCGCTTCCGCAGTGCTCAGGCCGCCGCGCTTCTCGGGACTGATGTTGCTGTTCAATATGTTGCCTCCCTTGTTGTCGCAACCCGAGCAGCAATCCATGGAACAGCAATCGGCCTCTGGCATACGCACCTGAGCACCGGTACATGGTAACGGCTTATGGGTATCGAGCACGAGTACAGCTACCATGCAACCATGGTGGTACCATGTCCTCATGTCAGAGACTACCCCCGTGACGATCAGATGGGACGCTGCGGTCTGGGACGCCGTCACGAGGTGCGCCGCAGATCATCGGCCGTCCGTCAGCAAGAACGGACTCGTCAATGTCATCGTCGGTGACGCGCTGAAGCGTCGGGGCTATCTGCCGATCGCAGACTCACTCACTGATAATACCGATGACAATCTCGGCGGAACTGCTGGCACTTCGGTATGATCGAACACGTGACCACCCCATTGATACAAGCCCGGGTCAGTCCTGAAGGGTTCGTGGCCCAACGGTTCGATGTCGAGTTCGAGGGCAACGGCTCCTGGATCCTGACGGCCTACCGTCCGAACCCGCTGATGGGTAACCCAGCGAACGGGCTGCAGATGCAGGCCTTCTCGGATGAGGACGTGGCCGACTGGGTCGAGCTTGTGCCGAAGCAGAACTGATAGCCGCATCAGTCGTCATTCAAACAAGAGAGGAACACCCTCCCATGAGCTTCACCATTCAGATGGGTTCCGCCAAGCAGTACAGCATCCACTGCATCGACCCCGAGAGTTGCACCGTTATCTACTCGATCGCCTACACCGGCGACGATGTCCAGGATGCACTGAACGCCGCGCAGGCGATGACCGGGCACCGCGGAAAGTGGGACTCCATCGAGCAGGGCAAGATTACCCAGCGGGGCAAGCCGGGCCGCCCGGGTCCGAGCTGATCTCATAATGATCCGTATTCGGATCGGACCCTGGTCGGCGGCCGGCATCGTAGGTGGTGCCGGCCTGCTCGGCTGGATCATTGGCGCGAACATGTCGGTCATGTGGTGGCCATGGTGAGAGGATCGTAATGGCAGTCAATGTCCCACTGCTTCGTAAGGTCATGGAGCACATCGAGAATCACCCGGACGAGCACAATCAGAAGATGTGGGCAATACGTAACGAATGCGGCACGGCTTACTGTTTCGCCGGACATACCGTCATTATGTCCGGATGGAGGGTCCTATTCGAACCGTACGGTAACGGGAACCTGTGGGCCGGTGCCTGTAAAAACCCAGAGACTGGCGCACGGGTAACAATCAGCAAGGCTGCTGCCGGGCTACTCGGAATCTCACCGGAGCTAGCGCGCATGCTCTTTAATGAAACGAACTCGGCGGATTTTCTGAGATTTCTTGTTGACGAAATCATCGAGGGCGTATACACATGAAACGCCTCCTCGTCACCGGCAGTCGGTCCTGGACTGACGCGAATCTCATCCGGGTGGCCCTGAAATCAGCCGTGCTCAGCCTCGGTGTACCCGCCAGCGAGGTCACGCTCGTGCACGGCGGTGCCCGCGGCGCTGATCTGACCGCAGCGCGCTGCGGTCAGAGGATGAATATGATGACCGAGGCGTACCCGGCAAACTGGACGACCTGCTCGGATCGCTGCCAACACGGTCTGCGGAGGAATCAGCCTGGTCGAGCGTATTGCCCCGATGCTGGATATCTGCGCAATGCCATAATGATCGCCAGCATCCCGCCGGGGTCGCTCACGCTAGCCTTCGCTATGAGCGTGCCATCTGGCACAAGCGGCTGTGCGCAGGTGGCGAGGCAATGTGATCTCACCGTCGTAGACTGGGGCGCAGACACAACCGTCGATCGACGTAGCCTGATTGACCGTTGGACGAAGGCAGTGCAGTCGATGCGGTGCGATCTGCTCGACGAGGCGCAGCAGTGACTGCGGTGCATCGCTCCAATCTTTCAAAACTTGGCGCGGACGGACTTGCGATCCTCCGTGCTGACGGAAAGATCCCCAAGGGGCCAGACTTCACCGAGCCAGATCTCCAGGGCGCGCTACTCGACTTCACGGTGCCCGCCAATGAAGATTGGATACCAGCCCGCGCCGTGGTGGCTGGCCGGAATAATACCTCACCGCTCGGGCACTGCTGGCAATGCAATCGCATGTGGCGGGCAACCAGCTGGGCGCACTGCGCTGGATGTTGCGAGACGTTCTCCTCGGTCTCGCTGTTCGACCGCCACAGGGTCGCCGCGCTCACCGAGGGAGACCCATGCCTGAGGCCGAACGAGATCATGACTGCCGGCCAGCGAGCAATGTTCCTCGACGAATCGGTCGGCATCTGGCGCGGGCCTCCCAAAACGGAGGACGCGCTGAGGCAGCTCCGGGGTGACGACGATGACTGAGCCGACGCCAGTACAGCACTTAGGAACCGCCAGTAACGGCACGCGAGTAGAAGCCTGGGCATGCCCCGTCGAATGGCATCGCTACGTGAAGTGGAATGGCGACCAGGCCTACTGCATCGAACTAGGGTACTGGCACGGCAGTGCCGATCACACGGGGGGCCTCAGTGATAATAGACAAGCGCGACGAGTGCGGCTGCCACCACGGATGCACCATACTCCCGCACGACTGCGAGAGTCCCTGTATGTTTCCGGACTGCCTGGCCGAAACCGAGCGAAACGAGCTGGCCGAATCAATACTGAAGGATGGCAACGGAAGGATTCCATGCGAGCGCCAATAGAGATCGAGCAGATGCTGGCTCGATTCGATGCCGAGGGGGAAGACTGCGATGGTGAGACTGAGGCTGTCAGAAACACGCTCATATGGGTTCTCGGTGGAATGAGCGACGATAGCGTTACGCAATATCTTTCGACGTAGCAGGGGATGGATCACAAATGTGTGACACGTGTGGCGTGACCGAGGATCAGTACGACGCAGCTCGACTGCTAGCGCATAACTCCTGCATTCGGAACTACTACCAGCGTCAGGGGGTGGACCCGGCTGACTACGGCTACCCCGAGCCGACCGGGATGGCCATCCGCGAGGCTAACGATCACATCCAGCGATACCACGTCGCCCATCCCGGAAAGGGCCTAACCCGCGACGAGATGGTCGCTGAGATCGCCCAGAGGCAGGGCGTCACCATCGAGGAACTGGAGGCCCGGGTTGCCCAGCTTCGGCGGTGACGGTCGTCAGGCGTGGATCTACGGTCCGCTGGATCTCGATCGCGTCGGCCTGGAGCGCCTCACCAGCGAACTGCTGACCGTGTTATTCGGCGCCAGCATCAGCGAACTCAATGAGCTGGTGGTGTCAGCAGACGGCGCGGCACGGCTGTTGACGGTCCAGTTTGAGCTGACGGTCGGCGATGCTACTGCCGCGGCCCGGATGGCCGACGCGATCGACCAGGTGATCGCGGATGCAGGTGCCTCGTGCTGACCTACGGCGGACTGTTCGAGGGCTATAGCGGCCTGACCATGGCCGTACAGCGAGTCCTCCCAGGGCACCTTACGTGGTTTTCGGAGATCGAACCTGCCGCATGCCGGGTGCTCGAGCATCACCATCCGAAGGTGCCGAATCTCGGTGATATATCATTGGTGGACTGGTCAGCAGTGCCGCGCGTGAGCGTCCTGACGGGCGGATTTCCCTGCACAGATATCTCACTGGCTGGCCAGCGCGCTGGCCTCAATTCGCAAACGCGCTCCGGTCTATGGTCGCATATGGCCACGGCAATTGACGTACTCCGACCAGATCTGGTGGTGATAGAAAATGTTCGCGGAATCCTCTCACAGCACGCCACTGGCGTTCTGGAATCCTGTACGTGGTGTGTGGGAGACGACGGAGCAGCCCCTCTGCGGGCACTCGGCTGCGTTCTCGGCAACCTGGCCGACATCGGGTATGACACGCGATGGTGTGGCCTACGCGCTGCCGACGTCGGAGCCCCCCATGGACGATACCGAGTCTTCATCCTTGCATGGCCTGCTGGGCACTCCACGAACCTCATCGGCGAATGGGGTAGGGAACTATACGCGATCAACTCGGCAGGCCAGGGGTCGGCTGGAGGCGCAGATCGATCAGCTCTTACCCACTCCCGGGGCATACGATTCGGACCGGGGCGGTCCGCAGGATCCGGAGAAGCGGAAATCTGGCGGTCACTCAGTGACCCTGCAAGACGTAACGGCCACGCTACTACCGACACCAACGGCGCGGGATGGGATTCGGGGAGCTGGATGGGAGGATCAGACGGGGCGACCGCTGAGCGAGACGATCCATCGACTCCTGCCGACGCCGACTGCATCCACCTACGGGAGCAATCAGGGCGGCTCGATGGGTCGAGTGGGACCGGTGCGGGAATCACTGGAGACCATGGCGCGCAAGGAGCACCCCCCGACTGGGGCATTACTGCCGACGCCAGTAGCTACGGACGCGAACGGGGCGCGCAATGCGACGTCCGGACGGTCGAATCCCGACAGCAAGCACCACTCAGGGCAGACGCTACTGGACATTTTCTGGATTGGGGGGCCTATGGACCCGCCATTCGACGATGGGGGGGACGGCTAGGCAGGCCAGCGCCAGCGCCGACCATGCTGGGCAAGCGCGGCGGCAAGCAGCTCTCGCCGATCTTCGTCGAATGGATGATGGGCCTGCCCGAGGGATGGGTCACCGCCGTGCCCGGTGTCGGCCGTAACGAGGCGCTGAAGATGCTCGGCAACGGCGTGGTACCGCAACAGGGCGAGGCCGCTGTGCGGTACCTACTGGATGTTAGCGCTTCGGATCGCCCTTGCCGTGCTCAGCAAGACTCACGTACTCCGTCAATGCCCAAATTACCACGTCGGTAAGGGTTAGCCCCTGCGCGGTAGCCTTTGCCCGGACCCTGTTTTTCAGGTCGTACGGGATACGGATCTGAGTGGGAGTAGTAGCCATATCAGGCCGCCCAGTAGGCGGTACGGTGCTTGGCCAGAGCCTTGCCGAGCACCGGGTGGTTCGCAGCGTGCACGATGCCGTGGATAGCCTGCTTAGACAACTTGCCGTTACGACCGAGGCGCTGAACGCCAGCGGTGGCGATCTCGGCAGCTAGGACTAGTCGGTTCAGTTTCACGGCGTTGGCGGCACAGATCTTACAGGTGCACTCGACACGGGTCGTGGTGGTCATCAGGGCCTCCTGCTTGGTGTAGCTACAGCGGATAGGCTGTAGCTACACCAAGCCAAGCCCCCTCCATCGCTGGTCAGCGGCACCCTGATCGATCCCGTCCATCCGGGCATGGCACCCGTACGCTCGACGCGGTAAACTTGTCTATATCCGCAGGCTGTGGCAGATCTGCGGAGGAGGTTCGGCCTCGACTTCGGGTCAGCGGTAAACAAGTGGCTTCGGTCACACATACGAACTCACTAGGCAAAGGAGCGCTACATGCGCGGTCCAACTCTTTCGTGTACTCACGATCAATCCGCTACACTGGGGACCAGTCTAGTGAGCGGTGCTGCCACCACCGAGACAAACGACCAGTCGTCGTGTAGCCAATCTGAGGCTCCGGCGACTGGTTGCTTTACTGGGTGGCAGGTGTGATGAGCGAGCCGGCTGCGGAGTGCCCCTGCAACACCAAGCGCGCACAAGCCTCCATCGACACAATCCTTCCACCTGACGGAGAGATCGCCGTCGACGCCTGCTGGATGTGGGGCGTCGGGATGCGGATCATCGACCCGAACCGCGGGGAGATCATCACGCAGTTAACCACCGAGCAGGCTCGGGAGCTGGTCACCGCGATCACTGCCGCTGCCGACGCATCGGACGCGGGGTGGACAGAATGACCAGATCGCTACACGACCAGTGCGTCGACGTTGGCGTGCCGTTCTTCTTCAAGCAATGGGGTGGCAGGACCCCGAAGGCAGGCTGGCGGTTACTCGACAGTAGAACTTGGGATCAATACCCGGATACTCGGCCGAGCTGGGCGCTCCGATGACCAGCCGAAGGGGTACCACCAACCGGAACGACCGCGGGTCATCACACGATCGAGCTATACGCAGACAGTGGATACTCGACCACTTCGGCGACGGCATCCACGTGGCCTGCCGGTACTGCTGGATGACGCTCATCAAGGCGACCCTGACGATCGATCGACTCACCCCCGGGTGCGACGGCGGGCGGTACACGCGGGACAACATCGGACCGGCGTGCGCACCATGCCAGTCACGTCAGGGTGGCAAGCTGGCGCATCGACGCAGAGCGGTAGCGCAGGCGGGAGGGTGCCCCTGACCAGCGGTCTCACCACCGTTCCGGCGACCTGACAGTCTGGCCACGGTGCGGTAAAATTGCAGGACACCCGACGTGAGACACCGGGCGTTTCGATGAGGTGCACACAACATAAATACACTGAAAGGACTCCGTACCCATGAGGTATGTCACCTGCGGCACCCCGGTAACTTCTGATAAGCTGACAGCACTTCAGTGTATTGGTGTTGTCTCACGAGACCCTGCGGGCTTCGGCCCAAGGGGTCTCGTTCATTTCCGGGGTAGCGACCTCAGTGGGTGGTCGCGATGAGCGGCACGATGCAGACGCAGGTCGCGCTCGTTCCTCTGTGGGTCGTCGAACGAATCAGCGACGCCAGCGCGCTACGGCACTACGCATGGCTCGCCGGCAGGTACGCCAACGGCAAGCGGTACGCGTGGCCTGGTGAGGCCCGGCTGGCCAGCGACCTCGGCTGCAGCGAGCGAACCACCCAGCGAGCCATCCGGGCACTCCGGGAGGCCGACGCCCTAGTGATCGTCCGGACGCGCAAGGAAGACGGCAACTACGGCCGGAATCACTACTTCCTGCCGCTGGACGATCCTCGCGAAGATCCGATCGCGGCGCTCCTCCATACGTCACATCTGACGGGTGGAGCTGACCAGCAAAAACAGAGTGAATCCGCAGGTCACAACCAGCCGTCAGATCCGTCGGGTGGAGCTGACGGGGGACAATCCGACATTTTTGCTGGTCAGAGCGCTGGACAGCCATACGACAGATGTGGCGGATCGGAACCATACCCAGTTGAACCAAACCCAAGTAACCATGCTTCCGAAGCTAGCGCTTCGGGCACGAACGCTGGCGCGTCGCGCGCGGGCCGAGGCCCGGGAGAAGATCAAAGCGCTGCAGAAGAGGGCCTGGAGGGGCTGGGTGATGATCCCTCCTCTTCGAAGCTAGGGTTTGAGGAAAAGATCAACAGCAACGGCAACGGTCAAGAGCAGACCCCGACGCCTGTAGGTGGTTCCGCTGGCAACGAAAGATCACGGGGTAACAGTGGGAAAGTTAACGGGACCAAACGATCAAGTTCGACCCTGCCGCCCGAGCAAGCTGAGCACGTCCAGCGCGCCGTCGGTGAGTTCGTGGACGCCTACCGGGCGGCGCACGCCAGTGTGGAGCCGAGCGCGAACCTGCGGGGGCGGGCAGGGAGGGAGATCCGCGCGCTCATCGTCGCCGGCAACGATCCACGGCGCGTGGTGCACGCTGCCCGGATGGCCGGTAGAGCCGGGTACGCCGCCGTGGAGCAGCAGCTTGCCCGCATGACGAGCACCACCGGCAGCTCGCGACCCGGCCGGGTCTCCGCCACCGAACTGCCGGTGACCGACTGGAAGAGGTTCGTGCAGGAATGAACAGAGCATCGCGAGAATCACGGCCAATGGTGGTGGTCGCCGCCAAGATGCCATCAAGTGAACGTGATGTGCTATTCCGTGCGGCGACAGAACGGGGTATCAGTGCTTCGCGCCTGATCCGCTGTCTCGTTCAGAAAGAACTCGGCCTGACAGATGAGGCAAGGGTGGTCGACAAATGAGTGATTACGCGACGGCGTGTGTCATGGAGGATGCGATGGTCAACTATGGGTCCGATATGTACGATCCCGACGAGGTAGATCTGTACGTTGAGTGCGATGCGCCGGAGTGTTCATGGTCCGGCTATGAGGACGAGCTGACCGTCGACGGCCGCTGTCCGAAGTGTGGCTGTTCGTTCAGTGAGGTCGTGGCGTCGCAATGACTGATAATCCACTTAATCCACCGCAGTTCGCCTACGACCTGCTGGCCGAGCAGGCATTGCTGAAGATAGCGCTGCATGGTGACGAGCTGGCGTTGCAGTTCTGCGGTCGGCTTGCTCCGTCAATGTGGGACAGTCGGCACAAGCTATTGGCTGCAGTTCTTGCTGGAATGTATGCCAGCGGCCAGACAGTCGACATGGTGACTACCATGGGCCAGGTTCTTGCCCGCGGTCACGTCACGAAGATCGACGGTCCCTGGCTGCATACGGTGGCCACGGGACCAGGTGACCATGCCGGCGTGGTGTGGTACGGCGAGCGGATCGCCGAACTCGCCGCGCGGCGCCGGCTGATGGAAGTGTCCATCCGGATGATGCAGCGCATGGAGTACGGGTGGGCGAATAACGAGGATGCCGCGGTCCGATTGGCGCTGGCTGAGTTCCGTGCGGCCTGTGACGACATTGAGGAATCCGTACAGCCGGACGGAATACCCGGGCCTCAGTCCATGGGGGAATTCATGGATGGACCGATGGAGTATGACTGGCTGGTGCCTGGGCTCCTGGAGCACAACGAGCGCACCATCATCACGGGAAATGAGGGAGGGGGAAAGACCTATCTGGCGTCCCAGATAGGTGCATGTCTCGCCGGGTCGGTGCATCCGTTTTCGGGAGCGGTTCTCGGTCAGGGCGATCGAGGGATACGCGTCACCGTCGTCGACTGCGAGAACTCGGCAGTGCAGAACCGACGCAGGTACAGGCGGATACTCGGGCAGGTGGATGCGATCAGGAACCGTGCTGGACTCTCTGGCGCGGACTGGAAGTCTCGGATGTTCATCGACGTTCGCCCCGAGGGACTCGACCTGCTGGGTACAAAGGATGTTGCCTGGATGGAGCACGCGGTCTCTTCGTCAGCGCCGGATCTTCTCGTGGTCGGACCGCTGTATAAGATGTTCAACGGCGATCCGTCCGACGAGACAAAGGTGCGTGCTGTCGCGGCAGTGTGGGACGCACTGCGGGCCCGCCATGGATTCGCCCTGCTGATCGAGGCGCATTCCGGGAAAGGTGAGGACGGCAACGGCGATCGTCGGATGGCGCCAATCGGCTCATCGTTGTGGATGCGCTGGCCCGAGTACGGCTTCGGTATTCGTCGCGCGAGGGAGGCCCGGGAGCGTCGCGCTGAGGTCGTCGACGTGGTGTCCTGGCGTGGTAGCCGCGAGGATCGCCAGTGGCCCGAGCAGCTCCGCCACGGCACGATGCTCCCCTGGGAGCCGACTGAACCGATGGCGCCGTATCACGATGGACACTGGTGAGTTGGGTTGGCAAGCCGCGCATGAGTGAGACGATTGAGGTACTGATGAGTTACCCCGCAGGCGATCGGGAATCCACGGCCGAGCTCGTGGAAATTCTCCAGCTGACCGCCGACATACACCACTCGCTTGAGTGCAATGCCGATCGGTACCGAAGGTACGGTCGCTGCGTAACGTGCGAGCAGTGGTGGCCGTGCCCGTCGTTTGAACTCGCACGTTACGCAGCGACCGAGTGGCTCGCGCGGGCGGCGAACGCGATAGCACGCCGCCGCGGTCTCATCGGTCCGGCTCTACCGGTGGTGGGTAAGCCAGCGTTGCCGGATATGACGATGTTAGAGTGCTATTGGTGCGGTGGTGACTGCCGGGGTGTCGACTCGGTGGAATTGACTCGCCTGTCCGCGGTAAATGAATTAATGAAGAATGAGGCTGTGCATGACGCAAGGATCAGCAGGAACGGGACGGTGGGAAAATGATTGATCTGTTCGGCACCACCACTAGCGACGCCGCATTCAGTCCGTGTACCGACTGTGAATCAGGCGACCGCGAGTTGTGCGAGGATCCGGTGCACCGTCCATGGCGCTACCGGTTGACCCGCACCTGGGATTCCGGCAGGCCGACTGCCTGCTTCATCATGCTCAATCCGAGCAAAGCTGGACGCGAGCGTGATGACCCAACGATCCGGCGCTGCATCAGGTTCTCTCAACTGTGGGGCTACGGTGGCATTGTCGTGCTTAACCTGTTTGCGCTCAGGGCGACGAACCCCGAGGAGCTGAAGGGGCACGAAGATCCGATCGGCCCGGACAACGACGGACAGATCCGGGCCGCGGTGGCGCAGTGCTCCCTGGTGGTCGTGGCGTGGGGGGCGCACCAGATGGTGAGTGGGCGGGCCGCCGCGGTCCTGGGCATGATGGGTGAACTGGGAGTCACTCTCCACTGCCTAGGTCGCACCGCGCGGGGCCTCCCGAGGCATCCGCTCTGCGTGCCCTACGTGCCATCGGAGCCGTACGGTGTCCCTGCGGCGTCCCATGGCTAGGCGCACCGCAGCAGTCAGGCGTGCGATTCCCCCGAATCCTCCCGAGTGGTGGCTCTGCGAGAAGTGGCCGACAGGTGACTGGCAGGAGAAATTCGCCCGTGAGGCATTCGAGCGGGAACCAGCCGTCGCGGTTGGTGGCCCGTGGACTGGTTACTGGTATTGGATAGATGACTTACGTGATCATGTTGCGATCGCTATCGAGATGCACGAGAAGCACGGCCAGCGTCGGGGGGCATTCTGCGATTACACGGAGACTGGCGAGCGAACTGAACACCCAGACAAAAAGTGCAGGGGCATTTACGGTCGGGTATTCGCGTACCATGAGTTGTCACCAGAACCACCACGGGCGATTCCTGATCCACAATGGAGAGTCGCGCCAGCCTACTGTGCATGCGGCGAGCGGCTCTTGCTGTCCGGGCAATCCGCCTGTGAGCGTTGCCGCCTCGGTCATCCGATGTCTCTGGTGTGGAGTTATGAACCCGGCCAACTGACCCACCACGACTCGGCATGGTGGGATCTCGTGCGCCCGGGCGCGGAGCCGCGTGAGCCTGCGGACGCAGGCCCGGATGGGTTGTCAGCGGATCCCGAACCTGAGTTGTCCGTCGTGTCGCATGTGACCACCAACGCGGCACCGTCGGTAGCCTCACCGGACATGACCCCCGAGCAGGCCGCGGACTGGGCCTGGCAGTATCTCGCCCCGCTGTACGACAGGTGAGTGGACACGCCCGCGTCGGGCATGTAACGTTGCTGAGTAGTACAGCGATGTTATAGGTGAGACCGCAGGCAAACCAACCAAGGAGCACTCGCCATGGCCGCCATCGTCACTCAGATTCGGTTCGGCGACTACCGCATCAAGCGCGACACCGACGGCGTGACGTTCTGGCTGCATGCCGTGAACGCATCCTGCACCGGCTGGAGCATCCGGGTTCTGACCCCCGGTATCGCCCAGCCCGGCCAGCACCTGTTCCAGGGCGTCACTCGAGAGCGAGCACTAGAGATTGTCCAGCGGGCGTGCACGAACGCAATGACCCTGCAGCAAGTGCGGGAGTTGGAGCAGTGTCAGCGTGATGCGCTGCTGGCTAGGGAGATCGAATGATCAGTGACAACATCAGCACCCTGACCACTTCTCAGGTCAGGGTGCTGATCGGCTATTCGAGTAATCGAGGTGTATCCGCATGGTGTGGCCGATACGGCGTTCATGCGGTGACCCGTGACCCCGGACCAGGGGGAGAGAATCGCTACCGGTTCGCCGACGTGCGTGCTGGTTTGCGCCAGATGCGTGGCCGTGGGTACCGCACGGACCTCCGCGGGGCTCGCAATGACTAGCGGTTGCGCCGTGGTTGCGGTAGGATCGATGCGGGCGGCGGCCCTAGGCAATGGAGGATGAGATGTTGACACCGACCGTCCGCGTTCGTATTCACGTTACCATTGATCCGCCGGGTTCCCGGCCCGGGGAGAACGTGACCGACATTTCGCAAACTGTGAGCAGTGAAACTGTCGGAGGGGAACTTGTCACACACGCCGGCCTCGTTAATGGTTGCCTCAAAGAGGCGATCAAGTCCGCGACTTGCAAGGTTATGGCCATGGTGAGCACGGAGTATCCGGCGGCGCCTCGCGATCCGATGTGCCTTGGATACGGAGGATCGTAATGGAGGATGAGGGGAGTTGGACAAGGTGACGCACTTGCGCCCTGGCGATGGATTCAATTCAAGTATGACGGATTACGCGGATGGCCTCCCGGTCGGTTCTGTTCTACAATCGGCTGCCCGCGATGGCAGACCTTCAGGTATAACGGTCACACGAACGGCCACTGGATGGCGCGTGTCAAATCACCCGAAGGAGGTACCTAGTGGCGCGTTGGTTGAATTTGCTTCGGCCTGGAGCGTGACCGAGGTCGGATTGTGCGATAAGCATGGCGCCGATGGCGACCTAGGATTGGGGAAATAGTGGCTGAATGGACTCCCGCCATGTTCGTTCTTAAGGGGGGGCGGAGGATTACTGATGACGACCTTTTGGAATTCGGTTTGCCGCAATGAGAGCTGTCTGCGTTGCAGTGGTGCCCGTGTGTATGCGCTGCCGTTAGGTGTGTTGCCTAGCGAAGCTGAGGATGAGGCTAACTGCTATTGCGGTGATCCTGCTGATGCATGTGAAGTCTGTGCGGAATTACATGACATCGGCGAGTATCCAGAGTGACTTAGATCCGGAGGATCGTAATGGAATAGGCTCCCGTGCCGCTCCCTGCGTACGTCGAATTTGTCTGTCATAATTGTGGCGCCGAGGGCGATGCCGATGAAGGTTTGGATATCGACGGGCGCTGCTTAGAGTGCGGTGCATACGATGCCGCGGAAGAGACCCCCTACTACTGACCGGAGGAATTGTGAAACTGACCTGCAAGGGCGAGGATCTCAGTAAGGCTGCTGCGTGGGCAGCGAAGATCGCACCCGGCAATCCGGTGACGCCTGTGCTCGCAGGCGTCAAGCTGACCGCTGGCGATGACCTGGAGTTGGCCGCCAGCGACTTCGAGACATTTGGCACGGCCCGCTGTCCTGCCGTGGTCCAGCAGTCCGGATCGGCGGTCGTGAGTGCTCGCCTGCTGGCCGAGGTGGCCAAGCGGGTACCCGCGGGCGCCGAGGTGTCGCTGGTAGCTGACGGCACGCACCTGGAAGTGCGTTCGGGCCGCCCGAAGTGGTCTCTCCCCGAGATCGACGCGGAGCTCTGGCCGACGTGGCCGGCGGTCGGTGATGTGATCGGCCGGGTGGACGCCGAGACCTTGGTGACCGCATTGGACCGGGTGATTCCAGCCGCCGACGCGGAGGGCAAGACGAAGAACGAGATTCTTCGAGGTGTATCATGCGAGTTCGGACATGACGAACTGATTCTGTCCGCCACGAACAAATACCGCCTCGCGCGCCTACCGGTACCGTGGAGCGGGCCCGAGGTGGATTGTGATTCTGCGGTGGTACCCATTGACGTACTCCGTCACGTCGGCACCGACGGCGATGTGACGGTCTGTGTCAACGACGGGATCATCACATTCGGTACGCGGCAGCTTACCGTCACCAGCCGGTTGCTTGCCGGGAAGTACCCGGCGCTGGCCAGCGTACTGGACCAGCCGGAGAAGAAGGCAAATACCGGCGTGGTCGTCGATGTACAGGAGTTGCGCGCGGCGATCGACCGGACTGCGGTGATGATGGGCGAGTTCAGCCATCTCACGATGGAGTTCACCGGGGATGGCGTAGCACTGGCGAATGCTGGCGGCGGCGAGAAGCGCCTCGGGGATGCCGACGACGGTGTGGATGTTCAGTCCATTACGGGAGATCCGATCCGGATCAATGTCAAGCCGCAGTACATCGGTGATGCCCTGGCCTGCCTGCGGTCGCCTTCGGCATCGTTCGTCTTCACCTCGTCGGATGTGGCTGGTTTCCTCATCCGGCCGTGTGACGCGGAGGGCAATGTCCTCGACGAGTACCGGCATGTCCTCATGCCACTGAATCTCCGGGAGAAGTCGTGAGTCGTGTTGACAGTAACGGTTATGAAGGCCTAGCTAACGTGCCATTCGGCGGACGCGAGTTCAGCATCCTATTCACTGGAATGAGGACTGAGGTTACCGTATTCGCGCGGGGTGATATCTTCAGCATCCCCGATGAGGCGGCCGGTCAGATCTACGAGGCGCTGGGGCGATACCTGCGGGATCGCGAGTCTGAGGCTGTGCGCGCCGAGTTCTCTGCGGTGATGCCGACGCTGTTCGATGAGGTGTCCGAGTGAACTATGACGAGTTCATTGCAGCGCGCGGCCAGTTCAATACTGGTAATGGTTTCGAGCCGCTATGGCTGCCGGACTTCCTATTCGGTTTTCAGCGAAACCTGGACGAGTGGGCGATCAGGCAGGGCCGGGCTGCGATCTTCGCCGACTGCGGACTTGGTAAGTCGATCATGGAACTTGTGTGGGCGGAGAATGTTTACCGGCATACAGGTAAGCCCGTGCTGATCCTCACTCCCCTCGCTGTCTCATTCCAGTTCGAGGAGGAGGCGGATAAGTTCGGAATCGACCTAGCCGTGTCTCGCGACGGTTCGATTCCGGCCGCCATTACGGTGACGAACTACGAGAGGCTGGAGAAATTCGATTCGGCTGCGTTCGGCGGTGTGGTATGCGACGAGTCCTCCGCGATCAAGGCATTCGACGGCAAGCGACGTAAGATTGTCACTGAGTTTATGCGGTGCATGCCGTACCGGTTGCTCGGCACGGCGACGGCAGCACCGAATGACTACACCGAGCTGGGGACGTCCTCCGAGGCCCTCGGCTACCTCGGTTTAGTGGATATGCTGACAAGATTCTTTGTCAACAAGCAAAAGACGGTGGATATGTATGGCCGCTGGGCTATCGACGGTACGCGCACAAAGAACGGCGCCATGATGCACTTCAAGGACGGCCCGGCGTGGCGATTCAAGGGACACGCTGAGGATCCGTTCTGGCGCTGGGTGTCAAGCTGGGCTAGAGCGTGCCGCAAGCCGAGCGACCTCGGCGAGTTCAGCGATGAGGGATTCGTGCTACCGCCCCTAGAATATCGTCACCATGTCGTGCAGGCCGCAGTACCGAAGGAAGGCACTCTGTTCGACATGCCGGCCAGCGGCCTGCACGAGGAGCGCGAAGAAGCCCGCAGGACGCTGCAGGTGCGATGTGAGAAGGCGGCCGAAGTGCTGGCCGATGCGAAACCGGCCGTGGCGTGGTGCCATCTGAATGCCGAGGGCGACAGGCTGGCCAAGCTTATTGACGGCGCTGTGCAGGTCAGTGGCTCCGATCCGGTAGAGGCCAAGGAGGAGAAGCTGGCCGCTTTCGGTCGCGGCGAGATCCGCGTGCTCGTCACCAAGCCGAAGATCGGAGCATGGGGACTCAACTGGCAGCACTGCCATCGGGTGGCCTACATGCCGTCGCATTCGTTCGAGTCGTGGTATCAGGCGATCCGTCGGTGCTGGCGGTTCGGTCAGCAGAACCCGGTGATCGTGGATGTAGTATCCTCGGAGGGTAGCGCTAATATGCTGGCCAATCTCCAGCGTAAGGCGGCTGCCGCTGACCGCATGTTCGACTCCCTGACGCGCCATATGCGCGAGGCGTTGTCAATCCAGCGCTCCAACCCCTTCGACAGAGAAATGGAGTTGCCCTCATGGCTCTCGTGTTCGACCAGGTAGTCGAGGATCGCTACGCGCTATATAACGGTGACCATATGGAGGTCCTCCCGGGGTTGCCGGATGAGTCGGTGGGCATGAGTATCTACTCTCCGCCGTTTGCCAAAGAAGGCGGCAGCGCGCTCTACAATTATTCGTCCAGTGACCGAGACATGAGTAACGCTCGAACTTACGATGAGTTCTTTGAGCAGTTTTCCTATCTTGTGACCGAGTTGCATCGGGTGACAATGCCGGGACGGATTACCGCAGTGCACTGCATGGATGTGCCGACAGGCAATACGGGGAAGGATGAGCTGACCGACTTCCCGGGCGATATCATCCGCCTGCACAGGGATCGCGGCTTCGGCTACATCGCGCGGTACCATATCTGGAAGGAGCCGCTCGCAGTCCGGAACAGGACGATGACGAAATCACTGGCTCATAAATCGGTCGTGGACGACTCGTCGCGATGCTCGAATGCAGGTGCCGACTATCTTCTCGTGTTCCGTAAGCGCGGCAGCAATCCGGTCCCGATCGAGCATCCCACTGGCTTTACTGAGTACTACGGTGAGCGGCTACTGCCGCCCGACGTCCTCCCATTTCGGGGATGGTCGGGAAATCAGATTCAGAACAAATTTTCACACATCATCTGGCAGCGCTATGCATCGGCATTCTGGGATGATATCCGGTTGGATCGCGTCCTCCCCTTCGAGGAGGCCGAGGAGGATAAGGACGAGAAGCATCCTCATCCGTTGCAGCGAGACGTAATCGACCGCTGTCTCGTTCTGTGGAGTAATCCGGGCGAGCTGGTGGTCGACCCGTGCGGCGGCGTCGGGTCCGTCGCGTACTGCGCGGTCCGGCAGGGCCGTCGAGCGATCAGCATCGAACTGAAGCCTTCCTATCACCGCCAGGCGGTGATGAATATGAAACGGGTAGATGATACTGATGGTGGCGAGTATGCGGGTCCGACACTGTTCGACCGGATTGACGGATGATTGAAAGGCGGTGCCGCGGGTGCGTAACGGGCGCTTGTGGGCAGGGCGACATGCCGCAGAGCAACGGAATCGACTGGAAAGCATGGCCGCATCGCCTGATATCTGCGCCTACTGCGGCAAACGCTGCTACCCAACGTACAAGGCGGCTCGCCGAGCAATGCGTCGCAATCACCGCGGCGTCCGAACGATGGAGGCATACGAATGCCACTCGCGACCGCTGACCGTCGACACTGTTTACCACTACGGCACCCCGACTGATCGTCTTACGGCAGCACGGCCGGATAGAGTGGACCGACGTCGCATGTAATGGTGGTAATATCGCAATGGGCGACGGTCCGGACTGGAGGATTCCCGATGGATGGTTTGGCGGAACCCGATGGCCGCTGACCAGCTTGGCCATTTTGAACCTGGATCCGCAGAGTGGCATGCGGCACGCGAGGGTGGACTCGGCGGCAGCGAGATCGCCGCAGTGCTGGGCCTCTCCCCGTTCGAGTCCAGATTCTCGCTCTGGCACCGCAAGGCTGGCCTGCTTGCCCCGGTACAGGAGACTCCCGAGATGGAGTGGGGCAAGCGTCTGGAACCTGTAATCGCCGCGAAGTTCGCCGAGTGCCATCCGGAGTTCGCCGTGGAGAGGACGGGCCTCTGGCGCAACTCCGAGCGGCCCTACCAGCTCGGCCAGCCGGACCGGGATTGTGGCGGCGAGGATCCCGGTCCGGACGGTCCATTGCTGGAAATCAAGCAGGCCCGATGGGGCGAGTATTGGGGCGAGCCGGGTACCGACGATATCCCAGTGGGCTATAAGGCTCAGACGCGGTGGTATATGGACTGCCTCGGCCGGCGGCGCTGTTACGTTGCCGTGCTGATCGCGCCATGCGATTACCGGGAGTACATGGTCGAGTGGGATGAGCAGGACGCGCTGCTGATGCGCCAGGAAGCCGAGGAGTTCTTGGCCACGGTGACTCGTAATGAGCGCCCGCCGATCGATGATAGCGAAGCGACTCATCTGGCGATCCGCGAGCTGCACCCGGAGATCGACCCGCGAGACCATCGCGTGCCTGACGATCTGGCCGTGGCCTATCTGACCGCACTGGCGGACCATGAGGCAGCGACGGCCGAGAAGCGTCGGCAGGTCTCACTTGTCCTGGACGCCATGGGTACGGCACGCCGGGCCATGTGGGGTCAGGAGTGCATCGCCACCCGCGTGCCTGGCAAGAACGGCGGAACGCCGTACCTGCGTGCGGTGAACTTCGCATCTCAGAGATTGGATAAGTCGGCATGAGGCAGAGTCGATTCACCAGTAACCCGTATCGTTCGGCTCTTGCTATTACGCGGAAGTATGCAGTGCGCGACTCGGATGGCGAAGTAGTTAAGCACGGCGGCAAAGTTGTGTTCCGCACTCGTAAGGCTGCCGATGCAGCACGGCTCGAATTATTGGCAAACTGCGGATGGCGTCGGCATTCCTACAGGTGTCGCGACGATAACTCGCATTTTCACATCAGTCGCAAGCGAGAGTTCGGAACTGAGGGAACCCTGATTCAGCGAGCCACTCTGGGTGAATTTAGAAACACATCGCTGGCCGACCAGCTGGCGAGGCGAGGGATTGAGGGATCGGAGGGATCGGCATGAAGCGGGAATGGCGACTGTGGCACTGGCCGTATCCGCTGATGCTCGGCCAGCAGCGTGAGTTGTACCCCACTGCCGAAGCGGCAATGCTTGCCGCAGGTAAAGATCGCGAGTATTCCCGATCAGATTGGGAGTCATCCGCTAACGGCGGCTTCCATATCCCCCTGCCAGATGGCGACCATACTGGCCGCTACCAGTCGTACGCGGTGGTGCCGGAGCAGGTGCCCGAGTCGGATTCCGACCGCATCGAATTAGCTGTCGAGATGTTACTGGAGAACGGCCAGACTGACGGCGACCATCACAAGGCATGGGTGATCGATCAGACGCTCCGCCTTCTGCTGGGTGACGAGTACGACGATGCTATCCGTGGTTATATGGATGGCGAGGATGGCCCGGAAACGTATTCATGGGATGAAGGGATAGCACCATGAGTGTTGAGTATGCGGATGAAGGTGTCGAGATGTTCGAGTGCGAGCACGGTAGCCTATGGGATGATGAGGATGACGCCGACTGGTGCGACTGCGAAGAGGACTTGGACGATGAGTGAGTCCGTAAGCAAGGCCGTCGAGAAGCAGCGCAATACCCCCGCGGTGATGGTTCGCCAGTACGCCGCGGACTTCCGAGAGGCATTGCCGACGCACATCAAGCCGGAGACGTGGCTGCGGGTCGCTATCGGAGCGCTGAAGCGCGGTAAGAGAATTCAGTTACCGAGTGGCGAATGGTGCACCGAGCTGGAGTTGGCCGCCAGCAACAATCCAGCGAAGTTCATGGCGGCACTTCTGGAGGCCGCCCGCCTCGGCCTGGAACCCGGTACCGATGGCTACTACCTGACTCCTCGAAAGGAGAAGGGGCGACTGGAGATCCTCGGCATTGTCGGGTACATGGGCTGGATCGAGCTGATGTATCGGGCTGGCGCAACGGCCAGCGTGATCGCCGACGTGGTCTACACCAACGACGTGTTCGCGTGGACTCCTGGCAAGCACGACACCCAGGACCCACCGCGCTGGCGGGGGCCACAGGTCTACCCGTTCCATGATATTGACTGGGATGCCGAGAACCGTGGTCAGCGTAAACTAGTCTATGCCTACGCGCATATGATCAATGGTGCGGTGTCCCGCGTCGTGGTGTTGAATCGAGCGCAGATAGCCAAGATTCGGAAGAAGTCAGAGGGCTCCTCTTCTGACTATTCTCCCTGGAACAACTGGGAGGATGATATGTGGCTGAAGAGTAGCATCCGCCGGCTCCGCAAGTGGGTGCCGACGTCGCCCGAGTGGCTAGTCCAGCAGGTGAAGGCAATTCAGGCGGCTGGCGGTCAGGTTGCGCTGCGCAACAGTCAGGGTGCCGCAGTGGATCTTTCCGGTAGCCCTGAGCCGCTCATGGAGGATTACGTGGATGGTGAACCGACCGCTGGCGAGGATGATGCCCGCTGGGCTGAGGTCGTGGCGTACGAGCAGCAGCAGGGTGCGTGATGGGATGGCACGAGGGTCACCTGCTGGCGCTGGATATCGAGTCGACCAGCAAGGATCCGCTCACCGCGCGCGTCGTCACCGCGTCGCTGGTTGTCATTGACCCGATACAATCAGTGGTCACAAAAAGGGCGACCGCGCTGGAATGGATGGTCGCGGTAGACGAAGAGATTCCCGAGTCGGCAACGGCAACGCACGGTATCACTACCGAAGAGGCGCGTGCGCGAGGCAGGCCGCTATCTGATGTGTTGTCTGAACTGGATATTGCGTTACGGGAAATGTGGAACTCGGCGGTGCCACTGCTGGCAATGAACGCATCCTACGATCTCACCGTAATAGCCTGCGAGCGTGCGCGTTGTGATATGAATCCGCTGGAGATTACCGAGCAGACCCCGGTGATAGATCTATTCGTGTGCGACAAGGCGATGGATCCGTACCGCAGGGGGTCGCGCCGGCTGGAGTCTTTGTGTGAGCATTACGGCGTTACGATCGGGATGGCACATAACAGTACAGCGGACGCACTTGCGACGGCCCGGGCCTCCTGGAAACTGGCGAAACGGTACCCCGAGCTGGCCAATATGGAACTAGCTGACCTGCACCGTCAGCAGGTCAAGTGGTATCGCGAGCAATCGTTAAGCCTGGCTGCATACTGGCGGACACCCCGTGCGGTCGAGAAAATCGAGTTCGATCATTCCGCTGGTGCGGTCACCCGCGATGAGGCCGACGAGCTGATCCGCACCCTGCCGCAGCGTGCTGACGATGTTGAGCGGAATGCCGACGGATGGCCGATGAGGGCAAGAGTTGCGCCGCTGGTTACCCGTGTTGTGCACTTGAAGCGAGACTCGTACGACGTCCGCATTGATCGGACGACGAAGTGGGGGAATCCGTTTCGGATTGGTCGCGACGGAACTCGGGCGGAAGTGCTGAAGAAGTACGAATACTGGGTTAGAGAGCAGCCCCCGCTCATCGCCGCTCTACATGAACTGCGTGGGAAGGTGCTTGGATGCTGGTGTGCACCGGAAGCGTGTCACGGTGATGTGTTAGCCAGACTGGCCGAGGATTAGCGTAATGACAGTGGACCGGTGCGATCTGAGTGATTTACCCGTCGAGATGTGCGATCACTGCAAGCAGGGCGCGACCACACTGGGCGACCGACCGCAGCCGCATGACGCCGAACCCGTCGACTCCATCCGGTTCTACCGCAAGTCCGACCGACCGGGCCGCTGTGTCTGCGGTGAGCCGTTCGCGACTGGCGATCAGATCGGGTGGGATGAGGACGCGGGATGGTGGCGAGCGGAGAACTGCTGCGGCTAGGCGAATGAGCCGGATGGCCGGTGCGCTGGCGAGCAGTCGATCAGAGTGCGTAGAGCCGCATAAACTCTGGCCCGAGTTCGTCGAGTTCGCACCACAACATGCCAGTTTCCACGTTGACGTATGCCTCACGCTCGGATCCGAACTGGTCACGGGGGACTACTTCGCGACGCAGGATCAGGCCGTCTTCGGCGCGTAGACGCAGGTCGTAGGGTCTAATGTGCTCGGTCACTGCTGCGCTCCCTCGACTAGTGGCGCGTAGTACGCAATCTCCGTCTTGGTCATGAACCTGCCCGGCTTGGACCAGGATGCGGAGAACCGGTAGTCACCGGTGCCCTGGTCAATGAATGCGATGGCCTCACGCCAGTCGCCAGCCGTTACCTTAACCAGCTTGTCGTACCTGCGACCCTTGATGATCTGGTAGTGGGCCATGCCGTCCTCCGTGGTTGGTGGGCCTACGTCTGGTGTATCGCCCGATCCGGTACCTACGTTACATCACAAGATGCCGCTGCGCCATGGTACGATGCTGGCATGATGGAGCCCGAGAGGCAGCGCACCACAGTCGCCCTGTCCAAGGTCAACCTCGCGTGGTTGCATGCGCGGGCGCAGAGGCACCGTCGGGCGTTGACCTGGGAGCTCGATCTACTCATCGATGAGATGCGGCTACAGGAGCAGCAGAGAACCCAAGACGCGACACACCCCGATACACGCATGAGAGGAGATCGATAGCGATGCTCATTAGGAAGGCTATATTTGTGACCACTGATGATACTCGAGTGTGTGAATGGATGAATACCGAATCTGATTTCCCCATTAGAGGTGATGAGGTCATCCTGATTACGGACGCCTACTCCGTAGTATCGCGGAGATGGCTGGATGCATACAACGTCCGTATTCGAGTTGAAAGGATGTCCTAATGTCTGATCGACGGATCCGCATGGGTTGCCTGTTCGCCAATCTCGCCGAGCATGGCTGGCAGGGCGTAGGCAAGGAAGTACGCCGCGCATGGGCCACTGACGTACTGAATCGTCACGATAATCCGGTACGTACGTTCAGTGAGTTGACCATCGACGAGATAAATGTACTAATTGGCTCGCTCACCACGGTCGATGATGACTACGTGATGTGTGATGCGCCATGCCCGGACGGCTGGCCGTGCGTGCTTGATTCCCGCCATGTCGACCGCGGTGAGGACCATGCACGCGAAGACGGGCTGGCGTGGCCCGTACGACTTTGAGTGAAAGGTGATTGCAATGCCCTGGTATGGATGGCTGATAGTGTCCAGCTTGCCGATCGCCTATGCCGCCGCAGTGGTCATCATTGTGGCAACTTTGCATATGGTCGCTCGGGGTAACTGTCAGCACGCGCACCGCCACATTACGACGCTGGGCAGTGGTCGTATTGGGTACACAGCTGGAAGACGAGACACCTCAGGCGGAGAAACTAACAGACGACGGAGCTGACAAGCTTGCGTCCCGTCGGAACCGTGGTACGGCCCCGC
>Ga0126376_10000145_pt1 | contig 32184 bp, 30 predicted proteins | sample PanSoiMetPlot_15_FD_92760 | JGI IMG/M metagenome (GOLD analysis project Ga0126376, IMG submission 92760) | Tropical forest soil microbial communities from Panama - MetaG Plot_15 | ecosystem: Environmental > Terrestrial > Soil > Tropical forest > Bulk soil | place: Panama | collected 2016-02-17 | reverse complement strand
GACATTGCGCAGCCCCTTCTTCAGCAGCACCGTGCTCACGGTGGCCGCGGATAACGAGCTCAGGGCGTCGATAATTTGGCTTTCATGACTTTGGCTTTCATGGCGCATAGGCAACACCTCGGCCCTGACAATGGTCCCGAACAGACCATGGCGGAGCCTAGCCCGCAGGCGGTGCCGAAATGAAGTCCCGAATGCCGTTAGGTGCTCGGAAACTCGGCGCGGTTGAGGAACTGCCCGGCGCTGAAGATCAACGGCGCACCCTCACGGTAGGTTGCGTGCAGCACGCGTCCCAGGAACACCACGTGATCGCCGCCGTCCATGGTGGCCTCGGCCTGGCACTCGAAGGTGGCCAGGCTGTCGCTGATCAGCGGGCAGCCGCCGGCGCCGCGCTTAAAGGCGACGGTGGCGAACTTGTCGTCCTTGCGCGTGGCAAAGTGGCGGGCGAGCGCTTCCTGCTCGGCCCCCAGGATGCTGACGCTGAAATGGCCCGAGCGCGTGAAACCCGAAAACGACGAGGCCTTGCGGTTGAGGCTCCACAGCACCAGCGGTGGATCGAGCGAGACCGCGGCGAAGGAATTGGCGGTTAGGCCGACGAGATCGTGTTCGGGGGTGCAGGTCGCGACCACGACCACGCCGGTGGCAAACCGACCGAGCGCCTGCCTGAGGCCGACGCTGTCCAAAACCTCCCCGGTGCGCGAGACGACCTGCTGCGTCATGCCATCGGAGCTCCCGTGCTCGCCACCTTGCCCGCACGCGGGTTGGTTAAAAAGGCGCCGATCCGATCGCGGCCCATTACCGCCCCGCCCCCCGCGCCGATGCTCGCCGCCGGAGCCTGGGCTCAGCCCTGGGCCTGGGTGTTCGGCCCCCGCGGTCCTCACCGCCGTCAAACCCTACCCTAATACGTTGAGGACCCGCATTCGGCAAAATAATATGTTGCGCTCGAGGCGATTACAAATCCGGATGGCAAACTGATGCCCGGGAGCCTGCGCGATCTCACGCTGTTCGTGGCCGTCTACGAGGAGCGCTCGTTCACGGCGGCGGCGCAGCGCGAGCGAGCCACGCAATCGGGCGTGTCCCAGCACGTGCGCAAGCTCGAAGACCGGCTGGGGGTGCGCCTGTTCATGCGCGACAAAGGCCAGGTGCAACCGACGCCGGCCGGCGATTCACTCTATCTCAAGTGCATCGACATCCTGCGGCTGCACGATGCGGCGGGCAAGGCCGTGCGCGGTTACGGCAAGGGCCTGGACGGCCCGCTGGTGGTTGGCCTGATGCCGACCATGACGCGCTCGGTGCTGGCACCGGTGCTGGCGCGTTTCATCGAGGACAATCCCAATGTCAGCGTCAATGTCATCGAGGCCTACAGCGCGACCCTGACGCAGCAGGTGCGCGCCGCCGAAGTCGATTTTGCCATCGTGCCCGCCTTCGCCTGCGGCCCGGGCCTCAACAGCCGGCTGTTCCTGCGCACCCCCGAGGTCTTGGTCTCGAGCGCGCACTCGGGCCTCACGCATGGCGCCGCCGTCAAGCTCGCTACCCTACCGCCGCTCAAGCTGGTGCTGCCGGGCCGGCCCAATACCCGCCGCCACACGCTTGAGACCTACTGCGCCGTCAACGGGGTTGCCGTCGAACGCGCCATCGAGCTCGATGCCATGTTGGCAACGCTCGATCTGGTCGCCCGCAGCGATTGGATGGCGGTGCTGCCCGGGATCATGATGGCGCTCGACGACGGCGCGCACCACACCGTCAGTCCGCTCGACGACCCGCCGTTGTGGCTCGACCTGGTGCTGATCGAACCGTCGCACCGTACCATGACGGCGGCGGCGGTATCGTTTCTGGCGGCGCTTGAGGCGGAATCCCGGCGCCTCAATCGACGCTGGACGCGGGAGGCCGCGGCCGCCCCGGCCGACGTCGCGGTGAACCCGGACGCCCGCGCTCGCTAGTCTACTCGGCCGCCGCCCTGCCGACCGCGGCCGCCCGCCGCGCCGTCACCACCACCTTGATGGCATCGTCGACCCGGTCGCGAGCATAGCGCAAGGCTTCCGGCAGCTGGTCGAGAGGGAAGGTGTGGGTGTGGATCTTGCGGGCATCGAACACCTTGCGGCGCATGAACGCCTCGGCGCGATGCGTGGCGCTGCGACCTTCGCCGCGGATGCCATAGACGTAGATGTTGTTGCGCACGAGATGCGCCACATCCACCAGCACCGGCTGATGCGGGAAGGCGGCAAGGCAGATCTTGCCGCCGCGATTGAGCATGCGCGCGGCGACGTTGAGGGCATCGGCGGCACCTGAGCATTCGAGCACGTAATCGACGCCCTTGCCGCCGTTGCGGCGGCGCACGGCCTCAACGGCATCCTCGCAGGTAACATTGACGACGTGATCGGCCCCCAGTTCGCGCCCCTTGGCGAGCCGCTGATCGCGCGTGCCCGTGAGAATGACCGGATCGGCGCCGAGCGCCTTGGCGACGGCCACGCCGAGCAAGCCGATCGGACCCGGGCCGATCACCACCACGCTCTCGCCGGCAACCAGGCCGCCGAGCTCGGTCAGCCCGTACATGGCGGTACCCGCCGTCACCACCAAGGTCGCCTCCTCGTCCGACATGGTATCGGCGATCCTGATCAGCGTATTGATGTTGTTGACGGCGTATTCGGCAAAACCACCATCGGTGGTGAAGCCGTTGGCGCGGTGGCCCTTGTCACGATCCCCGTAGTTGAGGCCATAGTTGAGACACGAGGTGTACATGCCCATCCGGCACCGCTTGCACTGTCCGCAGCCGGCATGGATCTCCACCGTCACCCGCTCGCCGATGGCAAACTCGTCGACCCGCGGTCCGAGCGCGACGACGGTGCCCATGTATTCGTGCCCCGGCGTCCAGTTCTTGTTGAAGGGCAGGCCGCCTTCGATCAGCGCCGGCGGACCGGCGGCGATGACGTCGAGATCGGTGGCGCAGATGGCAACCGCATCGATGCGCACCAGCACCTCGGCGGCGGCCGGCACCGGCACCGGCTTGGTGGCCGGTTTGAGTTGCCCCGGATCGGCCAACACCCAGGCGCGCATGTCGTCCGGGATCGGCAGGTTCGGATCGGTTTTGACGCCGGCGGGCGCGTACATGACAAGCCTCCTTGATCGGAGCTGAGCGGCAGGCCTTCAGGCAACGGCCTTGAGGCGCACGCTATCGGGTACCGGCAGCGGCGCGTTGGCGCTGTCAAGGAATTCGACGGTGGTGAAGACGAGATCGGTGTCGCCGATGTTCTCGACGCTGTGCAGCAGGTATTCGCCGGGCCCGTAGTGGAGGTGCATGGTATCGCCGGGATAGTGCGTGGTCTCGGTAATGCTGCCGTCCTCATAGTAGCCGCGGGCTCGACCGTGGCTGTGGCAGGTCCAGAAATAGTCGAGCACGTGGCGGTGAAAGCCGCAGCGCTGACCGGCCGGGATCATCAGGTGCCAGACGCGCAGCTTGTCGGTCTCCGACACCAGCACGCTGCCCACCAGCGGGCTCATGGCGTTGGCGTCGAGGTCTGCCTTGAGCCCCGGCGGCCAGCGGTCGAATGAACTGGCTGGAGCGATGGTCACGTACTTAGCCATGAGGGTTCTCCCTGGATTGGCCCGCTGGAATGACCCGTGTACGGCGGCCGCGGTCCACCGCAGGATACAATAAAATTTGCGTCGTGACGGCGATCAGGGGCCAGTTTGGCGCAATTTTGCGCTATTCTGGGCATATCGCCGCTCCCCGGCGTACGCGGCACACAAGGTCTTTGGCATCAATTTCAATGTGTGCTAGTCGGCTTGTCGTTCACCCAAGAGAGGGACACGCTCATGGCTACCACATCCGCGGCTTCCGCCAAGCCGGAAACCGTCACCCTAAAACACCTCGCGGAAACATTGTCCGAGTCGCACGAGCTACCGAAGAAGCAAGTGGTGGCGATGCTCGAGGACATGGTCACCACCGTTACCAAGCACCTCAAGCGCGGCGCCCGCATCCGCATCGGCGGCCTCGGCATTCTGCAGGTGCGCAAGCGTCCGGCGCGCATGGGCCGCAATCCCGCAACCGGTGAGTCGATCAAGATCAAAGCCAGCAAGAAGGTAGCGTTCCGCGCCGCCAAGGAGCTGAAAGAATCCGTTTAGCACCGGAGACGCTTTCGCCCCAACGGTCGGATCCCGCGTCGTGCGCAACAGGGCTGGGCTCGCAAGAGCGCCGGCCCTTTGCTTTGCCGATCGCCACCGCAATCGTCTTGCGACGGAAAAAATCGCCGACGCCAACGCCCCGCTTTGGCTCGCGGTGAGGCCCGCAGTTTGGCGTTGCTGGGCTCGGGGCGCGTGCTATCGTCGGCGCCCTGGCTTAAGACGTGACGGTTGCCGCCGTCGGATCGCTAGCCCGCAAACGAGGAGCAAAGTATGTACGGTACGGATCAATGGCGCGGCAGTCTGTGGCGGGCACTGCTCGGCATCGGCTTGGCGCTGGCGACAGCCTCCGGGCTCGAGGCGCAAGGTCCGCCGGTCAAGGTCGGCGAGCTCAACTCCTATAGCCGCATGGCGGTGTTCTCGGTGCCGTATCGCAACGGCATGCAGTTGGGGCAGGACGAGATCAACGCCAATGGTGGCGTGCTCGGCGGCCGCAAGCTCGAAATCGTTTTTCGCGATGACGGCGGCACCCCGGTCGATGCGGTGCGCGTCGCCGACGAACTGCTGACGCGCGAGAACGTCTCCTTCCTCGCCGGCACTTTTCTCTCCAACGTCGGCCTCGCCGTCGCCGACCTTGCCAACCAGCGCAAGACGCTGTTTCTTGCCACCGAGCCCCTGACCGATGCCATCACCATGGGGCAAGGCAATCGCTATACCTTCCGGGTACGCCCTTCGACCTACATGCAGACCAAGATGCTGGTCGAAGCCGTCAAGGGCAAGGGCGTCAAGAGATGGGCGGTGGTGGCACCCAACTACGAATACGGTCAGTCCGCGGTTGCTAACTTCAAGAAGCTGATCAAGGCCGCCACTCCCGACGCCGAAATCGTGGCCGAGCAGTTTCCCACCCTCACCAAAATCGATGCCGGGGCAACCGTCGCCGCGCTGGAAAACGCCAAGCCCGACGGCATCTTTAACGCGCTGTTTGGGGCAGATCTGACGGTGTTCGTGCGCGAGGGCAATACCCGTGGCCTGTTTGAGAAACGCACCATCGCCAGCCTGCTCACCGGCGAGCCGGAATACCTCGCCCCGTTGGGCGAGGAGACGCCGGAAGGCTGGATCGTCACCGGCTATCCCGCCGATGCCATCACCGAGCCGGCACACAAGGCCTTCATCGATGCCTATCGCGCCAAGTGGAAGGACGCGCCGCGGCTCGGATCGGTGCTCGGCTACGTGGTCGCGCACATGATCAAGGACATGCTCGACAAGGCCGGCTCGACCGAAACCGAAAAGCTGCTGGCCAGCCTGCGCGGCGAGACCTTCAATACCATCCTCGGCCCGATTACGATGCGCGCCCTCGATCAACAATCGACGATGGGCGCCTGGGTCGGCGAGACCAGCCGCAACGGTAAGCTCGGAAGCATGAAGAACTGGAGCTACCAGGACGGTGCCAACTACATGTTTTCCGAGGCCGACGTAAAGGCCGCGCGCAAGGAATAGTGAAGAGTTCGGCCTGATCTCGCCTGGGTAGGTAGGGTTGGCGGCCGCGGCTGCCGGCCGCTGCAGAGGTTTCGGGTCCGGCCGCGGACGGCGACAACGGCGGCACGGCGCGATCATGGATCTGTCCTTCCTGTTGGTGCAGGCGTTGAACGGACTGGCCAGCGCCTCGTCGCTGTTCATCATGGCGGCCGGCCTAACGTTGGTGTTCGGGGTGACGCGGATCGTCAACTTCGCGCACGGCTCCTTCTACATGCTCGGTGCCTACCTCGGCGTCAGCATCATTCCTCGCCTCATCGATCAGAGCTACAGCCTGCCGAGCTTCCTCGGCGGTCTCCTGATCGCCGCGGCGGCCGTCGGACTGATCGGGGTGGTGATGGAGCTCGTGCTGCTGCGACGCATCTATGCGGCACCGGAGCTGTTGCAGCTGCTTGCCACCTTCGGCGTGGTGCTGGTGGTGCAGGACCTCGTCATCAAACTGTGGGGACCGCTTGACATCCTGGGACCGCGGGCGCCCGGGCTCGCTGGTGCCGTCATCCTGTTCGGCCAACGCTTTCCCGCCTACGAACTGTTCCTGATCGGCATGGGGCCGGTGGTGTTGGCGGCACTGTGGCTGTTGATGCACAAGACCCGGTTCGGCGTGCTGGTGCGCGCCGCGACGCAGGATCGCGAGATGGTCGGCGCGCTCGGGGTCAATCAGGCGCTGTTGTTTACCGGCACGCTGTTCCTGGGGGCGGCGCTGGCGGGACTTGCCGGCGCGCTGCAGGTGCCCAAGCTGGCAGCCAACCCGCAGATGGACATGTCGGTGATCGCCGAGGCGTTCGTGGTCACCGTGGTCGGCGGCATGGGCTCGGTGATGGGCGCCTTTCTGTCGGCGCTGATCATCGGCGAGCTGCAGGCGTTCGGCATCCTGGTATTTCCCAAGGTCACCTTGGTGCTGGTGTTCCTATTGATGGCGCTGGTGCTGGTGGCAAGGCCCTGGGGGCTGATGGGAAGACCGGAGACCACGGCCGGGCGCGGGGTGTTGGCGGAGGGCATCTTCAATCTTGAGCGCTACGGCAAGCGCTGGCGGCTCGCCGGCGCCGCCGGCGCGGTAGGGCTCATGCTGCTGCCGCTGTTGGCGGGGCCCTATTTCACCAAGGTTGCGATCGAGGTTTTGTGCTTCGCGCTCGCCGCCTTCAGCTTGAACTTGCTGATTGGCGTGGGCGGCATCGTCAGCTTTGGCCACGCCGCCTACTTCGGCATCGGCGCCTACGCCGCCGGGCTGTTGGTGACCCGAGTTGGGCTGTCGATGGAGGCCGCCCTGATCGCGGCGCCGATCGCCGCCGCGCTCGGGGCGGCGCTCTATGGCTTTTTCATCGTGCGCCTCAATGGCATCTATCTCGCCATGCTCACCTTGGCGTTCGCACAAATCACCTATGCGGTGGCCTTCCAATGGGTCGAGCTGACCGGCGGCGACAACGGCATCGTCGGCGTGTGGCCGGCGAGCTGGGCGGCCGGCCGCACGGCCTACTATTATCTCACCTTGGCCGTGGCCGGGCTCGGCATCCTCGGCCTCGGGCGCGCCATCTACGCCCCGTTCGGCTACACGTTGCGCGCCGCGCGTGATTCGGAACTGCGGGCCGATGCCATCGGCATCGCGGTCAAGATGCACCGTTGGCTGGCCTTCATCGTCGCCGGCGCCGCCGCCGGCTTGGCCGGCGGGCTATTCGCCTTCTCCAAAGGCTCGATCGATCCGACCCTGATCTCGATTCCGATGTCGGTCGATTTCCTGGTCATGATCCTGAGCGGCGGCATCCAGACCATCACCGGCCCGCTGGTCGGGGCGGCATTTTTTCACGCCATCAAGGATGCGTTCATGCCGCTCACCGATTTTTGGCGGCTGCTGTTGGGCCTTGCCATCATCGTGCTGGTGCTGGCATTTCCGCGCGGCATCGTCGGTGGCCTCAGCAGCCTGAGGGACGCGGCCGCAGCACGCGCCGGACGGAGTTCGGCATGACCCTGTTGTCGGTTGCGGGTCTCAGCAAATCGTTCGGCGGTGTGGTGGCGGCAACCGACGTGAGCTTCGCGCTCGACGGCGGCCGCCTCACCGCCATCATCGGCCCCAACGGTGCCGGCAAGTCGACGATTTTCAACATGCTGGGCGGCCAATTGCGGCCCGATCGCGGCCGCGTCACGCTGGCCGGCAACGACATCACCGGCTTGGCGCCGCATCGCATCTGGCGCTTAGGCGTGGGCCGCACCTTCCAGATCGCCCAGACCTTTCTGTCGATGACCGTGCTCGAGAACGTGCAGATGGCGCTGATCAGTCTGGCCGGCCGCACGCGCGCCTGCTGGCCCGACAGCGCCGGCCTTTACCACGACGCCGCCTTGGCGCTGTTGGCCCGCGTCGGGGTCGAGGAGCACGCCCGCCGCCCGTGCCTCGAGCTCGCCTATGGCGACGTCAAGCGGGTCGAACTCGCCATCGCGCTGGCGAGCGCACCCAAGCTCCTCATCATGGACGAACCGACCGCCGGCATGGCGGCGAGGGAGCGCAGCCAGTTGATGGCCTTGATCGCCGCCATCGCCCGCGAACGCGGACTTGGCGTTCTGTTTACCGAGCATGACATGGATGCGGTGTTCGATCATGCCGATTGGGTGCTGGTGCTGGTGCGCGGCGAGATCATCGCCCGCGGCCACCCGGCCGAGGTGCGCGCCGACCCGCGCGTGCGCGAGGTCTATCTCGGTGGCGCGCTGGCGTCGGGAGCTTAAAGGTGGCCGACCAGACCTCCGCCATGCTCGAAGTCGACGGCCTCGATGCCGCCTACGGGCGCGCCCAGATCCTGTTTGGCGTGTCGCTGCAATTGGCGCGCGGCGAGACGGTGGCGCTGATGGGCCGCAATGGCGCCGGCAAGTCGACCGCGCTCAAGGCGATCATGGGTCTGGTGCCGGCCCGCGCCCGGTCGCTAAGGTTTCGGGGGCACGACATTAAGCGGCTACCGAGCTACCGCATCGCGCGGCTCGGCCTCGGCTACGTGCCGGAGGATCGGCGGATTTTTACCGACCTCAGCGTGATCGAGAACCTCAAGGTCGGCGCCAGGACGGGCGAGAGTGGCGCGCGCTGGACGCCGGAGCGGCTGTTTCAGCTGTTTCCCAACCTTGGCGAGATGCGCGGCCGGCGCGCCAGTCAAATGTCGGGCGGCGAGCAGCAGATGTTGGCGATCGCCCGCACCTTGATGGGCAACCCCGATGCCATCCTGCTCGACGAGCCGACCGAAGGCTTAGCCCCCGTGATCGTCGCCGAGATGGCTATTGCCCTGCAACGCATGAAGGCAGAGGGCATTGCCGTGCTCCTCTCCGAGCAGAACCTGAAGTTTGCAAGCGCCGTCGCGGACCGCGCCTACATCATCGCCAAAGGCCAGGTGCGCCACCAAGGGCCGATGGCGGAACTTGCCGCCGACGCCGGCCTGCGCGAGGCCCACCTCGGACTGTGAGGCGCCGCCACCGCTCCCGGCGTTGGTAGAGCGAAGCTCAGGCTTTGGCCCAAACCGCGCTGGCGCTGGCGCTTCAAGCCAGCCCCAGCTCCGCCCTATGCCGCTGCTGCTGAAGCTCACGGTGCGACAATCGGGAACCTGTCTCCGGGCCCGGAGTTCCACGGGTTCATGCAGCAACGCTTGGAGTGCCGCGATGGATCAACGACCCCGAGACCTACCGCCACGCACCGGCTGGGATGACATCAAACGCAGAGAAGATGGAAGCTGGAGCGTGCTGCCGATTCTGCTTGTAGTTGCCATTCTGGCGATCGGCGCCTGGCTGCTGTTCGCCGGCGGCGGTACCCCGACCACGACCACCACCTCGCAGAACGCGCCGTCGAGTGCGCCGGGCGCCGCGCCGCCGAGCGCCGCCCCGCCGTCCGCAACACCAGCGCCGACGCCGACCACACCGCCATCGAACAACGCGCCGGCACCGGCGACCAAGCCGTAACGACAGAGTTTGCGTGTCTTCAGCGAAAGCCCCGCCGTTGGCGGGGCTTTTTGCGCGCCCATCGTTCAGCGCTGGGGTTGATCGAGCACCGGCCGCGCCTCGGCCCACGGTCGCGCCGCCTCAAACAGGGCGGCAACCTTGATGAGGCCTCGGTCGTCGTTGCGGCGGCCGATGAGTTGGATTGCCACCGGCAGACCATCGGCGTGGAAACCGGCCGGCAGACTGACGGCGGGATGCCCGGTCAGATTGAAGGGATGCGTGTAGGGATACCAGGCGCGGCGCACGGTATCGACCGTCTGACCTTCGATCTCGATCGGCTCGAACAGCCGCTCCTCAATCGGCAGCGCCGTGCGCGTCAAGGTCGGCGTCAAGATCACGTCGTAGCGTTCAAACCAACGCTGTACCGTGCGGTAGAGTTCGGTGCGCCGCAACAGCGCCTGGCCGACCTCTTCGCCGCTGGTGGTGCGGCCAAGCTCCATCTGCCGCAGCAAGGTCGGGCTCAAGGTATTGCCCCAGCGCGGCAGGGCCGCGCGAAAGCGCGCATTCCACAGCGCGCTGGCGTAGGCAAACCAGGCGGGCTCCACCGGATCGAGATCATCATCCATCGGCTCAACGCTGGCCCCGAGCTCACCCAAGGCGATCGCCGCCCGCTCGCACAGGTCGAGCACCTGGCTGTCGATCACGCTATTGGCCATCAATGGACGCCAGGCGACCCGCAGCCCTGCCAGCGATCCCACCGGCTGGGCGGCGGCGACGAACCCGGTCGCGGGCTGGCCGTAGCTATAAGGATCGCTGGGATGCTCGCCGGCCATGATCTCGAGCATCAGTGCGCAATCGGCAACGGTACGCGTCATCGGATTGATGCTGGAGAAATTGGCGAACAGCTCGGTCGCCATGTCGTGGGGAATGAGACCGGCCGACTGCTTGAAGCCGACCACGCCATTGCAGGCGGCGGGAATGCGGGTCGAGCCACCGGCATCGGTGGCAACGGCCAGCGGCGCGACCCCGGCAGCGATGGCGACGGCGGCGCCGCCGGACGAGCCGCCGCAGGTGCGTTCCGCGCTCCAGGCATTGCGCGTGCGGCCGAACAGCGCCGCCTCGGTATAGGGCATATGCCCGAACTCGGGGGTCGTGGTCTTGCCGATCAGAATGGCGCCGGCCTGGCGCAGGCGGGCGACGCACACGGCGTCCGCGGCCGGCACATTGTGCTCGTACATGTAGGAGGCAAAGGTGGTGCGCACCCCGGCCGTGTTGACGAGGTCCTTGACGTGGAACGGCACGCCGGCGAGCCGGCCCGGCGCACGGCCGGCGGCGATCGCAGCATCGACGGCCGCGGCCTCCGCCAAGGCGCGCTCGGGGCAGAGCGTGATGAAGCAGTTGAAGACCGCCTGCGCCCGTTCGGCCCGTGCCAAGGTGGCGCGCATCACGTCGACGGCTGAGACCTGTTTGCCGCGGATCATGTCCGCAAGCTGGCCGGCAGGGGTATAGGCGAGAGCATCGGCGGACATGACTTTGATCCAAACTGGGGCTGGCCGGCTGGCGCGCGGCGACCGCAACGGCGGCGGCATTTGCCTTGCGCCAGTATGGCGCGCATTGTGGCCCGCTGCGGCACAAAAGTGGACGCCGACGCGAAAGGAACCGGCAGCAATGCAGATCGGCATCATCGGGCTCGGGCGCATGGGCGCCAACATCGCGCGCCGGCTCATGCGCGCTGGCCATGCCTGCGTGGTCTCAGATCACGAGCCGGCGCCGATGGCGGCGCTCGCCGACGAGGGCGCGCGACCGGCCGACGGGCTCGGCCAGCTGGTCGCAACCCTGGCACCGCCGCGCCAGGTCTGGCTGATGTTGCCCGCCGGCGCCGCCACCGAAGCGGCGATTGATGAACTGGCTGGCCTGCTTGCGCCCGGCGATTGCCTGATCGATGGCGGCAACAGCCACTGGAAGGACGACCTCCGCCGGGCTCGCGCCTTGCGCAGCCGCGGCATCGACTACGTCGACGTCGGCACCTCGGGCGGGGTGTGGGGCCGCGAGCGCGGCTACTGCCTGATGATCGGCGGCGATGCCGCCGTCATCGAGCGGCTCGACCCGATTTTTGCGGCGCTGGCGCCCGGCAAGGGCGACATTGCCCCGACCCCAGGCCGGGCCGGCCGCGATCGGCGCGTCGAGGCGGGGTATCTCCACGCCGGGCCCGCCGGGGCCGGCCACTTCGTCAAAATGATCCACAATGGCATCGAGTACGGCATGATGCAGGCGATGGCCGAGGGCTTTGACATCCTCAAAAACGCCAATTCCCCCAAGCTGCCGGAAGCGTTGCGGCTCGCGTTCGACGTGGCCGATGTCGCCGAGGTCTGGCGGCGCGGCAGCGTCATCACGTCATGGCTGCTGGACCTCACGGCGGCGGCCCTGGCCGAGGACCCACTGCTCGCCGACTATTCGGGGCATGTGGAGGATTCCGGCGAAGGGCGCTGGACGATCGAAGCGGCGATCGAGGAGGCGGTGCCGGCGGAGGTGTTGAGCTCGGCGCTGTTCGTTCGCTTCCGCTCGCGCCAGCAGCACACCTTTGCCGAGAAAGTGCTCTCCGCCATGCGCAAGGGCTTCGGCGGCCACAGCGAGCCGGGCAAACTGGGCGGAAAGCCATGAGCGCGCTGGTGATCGTGGTGATGGGGGTGTCGAGCTCGGGCAAAAGCACCATCGGGGCGCGACTGGCAAAGCTGTTGGATTGGCCGTTTCGCGATGCCGACAGCTTCCACCCGGCGGCCAACATCGAGAAAATGCGCGCCGGCATTCCGCTCGAGGACAGCGATCGCTGGCCATGGCTCGATGCCATTGCGCACTGGATCGACCAGCAACTAAGCAAGGGGCAATCGGCGATCGTGTCCTGCTCGGCCTTGAAGCGCGGCTACCGCCAACGGCTGATCGGCGACCGTCGCAACGTCAGACTGGTGTTCCTGAAAGGCAGCTTCGAGTTGATCAAAAAGCGCATGCAACAACGGCGCGGGCACTTTATGCCCCTGTCGCTGCTGCACAGCCAGTTCCAGGTGCTCGAGGAGCCCGAGGCCGACGAGCACGCCATCACCGTGTCGATCAGCGCGCCGCCGCAGCGGGTGGCCCACCGCATCATCAGCGCGCTGGGCCTCGCCACCGCCGGGCGATCCTAGCCATGGCCGCCAGCCGCCAATTCATCGCGTTGGTGACCGACCAGATGGCGCCGCTGGGGTCGATCGTCAGCCGGCGCATGTTCAGCGGGGCCGGCCTCTACTGCGATGGCGTCATTTTCGCCCTGATCCTCGGCGACGCGCTCTACTTGCGCGTGGACGATGGCAACCGCGGCGCCTACGTGGCCGAAGGCCTCTCCCCGTTCAGCTACCAGTCGCGCGGCAGGACGGTGGAAATCGGCGCCTATTGGCGGGTGCCCGAGCGGCTGTTCGACGACGGCGACGAGATGGTGGACTGGGCACACGCCGCGCTCGCCGCGGGGCGCAGGGCGGCGGCGCGGAAGCGACCGGCGCCGGCCAGGCGGCGGCGGGCACCGGTGCAAGGCCGCAAGCGGTAAGCCGGTTCGCCCCCAATAGGTGCCCAGCGCCCAGTCCGCTGACACCGGCGTGTTGCCCAGCACAGCCCTGGCGCAGGCTTTGGCATAAGCTCCCGCCGCGCAATCAATGGAGGCGGGTATGCGGTGTTGTCTCGCCATCTTGACCGTTGTCGCTGCCCTGGCCGCGCCGGCCGCGGCGGTTGCCGACAAGCGCGTGGCGCTGGTGATCGGCAACGCCGCCTACCAAAACACGACCGCGCTCAAGACACCCACGTCCGATGCCGCCGACATGGCAGCGGCGCTGCACCGGCTCTCCTTCGAGGTGATCGATGGCACCGACCTCGACAAGCGCGCCATGGAGCGGACCATGCGCCAGTTCACCCAGCGGCTGACGCGAGCCGATCTGGCGCTCTTCTATTTCGCCGGCCATGCGCTCCAGAGCGGTGGCCAGAACTATCTGATGCCGGTTGATGCCCGGCTCAGGAGCGAAGGCGATGCCGACTTCGAAGCCCTGCCGCTGTCGCTGGTGCTGCGCCAAATGCAGCGCGAGGCCAAGACCAGCATCGTGCTGATCGATGCCAGCCGGGACAATCCGCTGGCGCGCAGCCTGGCGCGCTCGCTCGGCACGCGCGGCAGCCAGATCGGCCATGGCCTGGCCGAGGTGAGGGTCGAGCTCGGCACCCTGATTGGCCTCTCAACTCAGCCCGGCAACATCGCCGCCGAAGGCGAAGGTCGCAACTCGCCCTACGCCCAGGCGCTGGTGCGGCAGCTCGAAGTCCCGGGCAAGGACGTCAGCGGCGTACTGGTGGCGGTGCGCAACGACGTGCTGCAGGCGACCGGCGGCAAGCAGGTGCCGTGGGAAGCGAGCGGCCTGATCGAGACGATCTACCTGCGCGATGGCACGCCGGCGCCGCCGCCGACGGCTGCGCGGCCAGCCGACCCGAGCGAAATGCCTCCCGACTACGACAAGGAGATGGAGATTGCGTTCTTTAATGCGATCAAGACCAGCACCTCGCCGGCGGTGTTTGCCGCCTACCTCGACCGGTTCCCGCGCGGCACCTTCGCGCCCCTGGCCCGCGTCATGATGCAAGAGCTCAAGCGGCAGAACGGTGCGATGCCGGCGATCACCGCGGCGCGCGAGCCGACGCCGGTGCCGTCCGCGGCGCTGCCGACCACAAGCCCGCAGGCCTTGGCGCGGGCGCTGCAGTCGGAGCTCAAACGCGTCGGCTGCGATCCGGGATCCCTCGATGGCCAGTGGGGCGATCATAGCCGCGAGGCGCTCGACAAGTTCGCGCGGGCAAGCAAGCTGGCGCTGGCAACCAGCGAGCCGAGTGAAGCGGCACTGGCCGGGGTTGCCGCCCAGTCGGGGCGGATTTGTCCGCTCGAGTGTGCCAGGGACGAGCGCGAGATCAACGGCGTGTGCGTGGCAAGATCGCGGGCCGGACCAGGTACGGGTGCCAGGCGACGGCCAAAGGGCAACACCGAACGGCAAACCACGAGCCCGTTTCAGGTCTGCGTCGGCAGCCGCGCGCTCGGCCTGTGCACGAACTAGGGCTCTGCTCGAACGAGCAAAGGTCGCGTCCGAGCGACCGCCTCGGGCAATCGCCTGGTGGGGATCTTCTGTGGCGGGCTATTCGCTTATGACGATCGGTCCTGTCGGTGCGACGTCGGCGCTTTCTCAAGGCGAGCGGATGGCGCAAACGCGTCCCGTACCGCTGAGCGCTTGATGCCGAGTGGCCAGCAGCGGGCGGCCGTCAAAGCTTGAGGGGCGATCACTGGTGGGCGACGCGGTCCACAGTTGGTGGCCGCGGCCGGTGTCACGTGGTAAATTCGGCAGCATGGACCCGGCCACTTTCACGCTGTTCATCTGGATCACGACCGGCGAGCAGGTCGAGGAGCGTCACATCCCGAACCTGAGCGAAGCGCAATGCGCCGCGCGATCGAAGGAGATCCGCAAGGACAAGGGGCCGGGTGTTTACACGCGATGCGTCCGCAGGGGGTACGTGCACCCCGGCCGCAGCCGGCGTGAGGACTGTCCGGAGTGCGCTGCCACCGCCCGCAAACGGGCCTAGCCGCCGCTGCACGCGTGGGCACGCTTTAACGTCGGCCGTGAGATGCCGATCGGAGGTAGGCGCCGCAGTGTTCTGGCGTCTCTCCGATTCGCGCGATGCTGGTCGGCCGCGCGAAGCGAGCCGTAGCTAGCCCCTAGGCGGTGCCACCAGGGGGTTGCTCAGCGCCGGCGGCCCCGAACCCAGGGCCGATCACTCCGACCAGACCGGGGCATGGGTGCCGAGCGGCACCGGCGGCCGCACCCAGTGTGCGGGGGTGTCGGCGAGCCTGGCGGCATGGCGCACGCTGGTGATGCGGCCAAAGGGTGTGTCGGTGGTGTCGAGAAGATCGCCGATCTCGGCCAAGGCGATGTCGGGACAGACAAAGCCGTCGCTGACGCGGCCGAGCCCCGCCAACCAATGCCCGGTTTGCGCCAGCGAGACGCGCACGTGCCAGGAGCCGCCCTCTCGCGCCTTGCGCGCCAGCGCCATCATCGCTGCGAAGGCCATCAGATAGCCCGAGGCGTGGTCGAGTGCCTGCGCCGGCAACTCGCGCGGCGCCGGTACACCGGCGGCCTCGGCTTCGGCTACGTTGAGCCCGTTCGCGTTCTGCACCAGCGAATCGAAGCCGCGACGCAATGCCCAGGGGCCTTGATGGCCGTAGGCGGAAAGCGTGACCACGACGATGCCGGGCCGTAGCTCGGCGCAGGCCTCGGGCGCAAAGCCCAGCGCGGCGAGACCACCCGGACGATAACCCTGCACGAAGACGTGCGCCTGCCGCAGCAATCCCGTGAGGCGCTCGCGGTCCTCCGCGGCGCGCAGATCGAGCGCAGCCGACAGCTTGCCGCGGCCGGTGTCGATATCGAGCTCAGGCAGCCCCGGTAAATGCGGCGCCGTGATGCGCATCACCTCGGCACCATGCGCGGCCAGCGCGCGGCCGCAGACCGGACCGGCGATCACCCGCGTCAGGTCGAGCACGCGCACGCCGGCGAGCGGTCGGTCGGGGTGTGCCGCCGGCGCCCGCGCCGGGGCTTCGCCGATCTTGGTGATCTCGTAGAGGGGGAGGTGTGCGACCGCCCGGCCCTGCGGGTGGTCTGCCCATTCCGCCGGCGCGCGCAGCATAGTGGCAACCAGCCCGGCTTCGGCGACGGCCGCCTCGAAGCGTTCGGCCTGCCATTGGCCGAGGGCTGCGGCAACCGCCTCGCGATCATAGGCGCAGCCCAACAGCTTGAGCATGCCCTGGCGATGGTGCGGAAAATTCGTGTGCAGGCGCACCTTGCGACCATCGCCGGTGCCATAGACACCGGCGATCTTGTCCCAGCTTGGCCCGGGTGGCTTGCCGGCGATACGCAGGTAGCGCTCGCTGCGAAACTCGACCGCGGCGTGGCGCATGTCGACCTTGACGGGCTGGCGCCGACCGCCGCGCAACCGCCAAATTTCGGCGGCGGCGAGCGCCGCGGCGGCGATCGTGGTCTGGGCAACGGTGCCGACCCGAAACGATGACGGCAGCACCGGGTCGTCGCCGGTCAGCTCGACATCGCCCACGGCGTCAGGATCGCCGCCGGCAGCGCCCCACAGCTGCTCGAGGATGGTACGCGGTGATGCGCTCTGAGCCAGGGTCATGGCCTCCACCATGGTCGCGGGCGCTGCCCCATCGGCAGCTGTTGTTGGCGCGGACCTGCCGAGCCGCGGCACCGCACTCAGTTCACCTCCGCCAGGTGGTTGGCGAGCCAGCGCGCCGAGCGCAGCAGGCGGCCGTCATCACGCCGAGGACCAATCAACTGCACCCCCATCGGCAGGCCGTCGCTCTCGAGCAGCGGCAGGGTCACCGCCGGTACGCCGAGAAAGGTCCAGAACGCGCAGAACGCCGGGTCGCCGGTGCTCTCGAGCCCCTTGGGTGCCGGCCCCGGTGCCGCCGGGGTAACAATCTGTCCGCGTTGCATAAAGATGTCTTCGACCGTGGCATAGAGCTGTTTGCGCATCTCGAGCGCCGCAAAATAGTCAACCCCCCTGATCCGGCGCCCCTCCTCGATCTGCGCCGCCAGGCGGGCGCTGATCAGCCCTGGCGCCGCATCGAGCAGCGGCCCGTAGTGATGCGCCAGCTCGACGTTCTGCACGGTCTTGGCGGCAGCAAGTCCGCGTTCGGTGCTGAAATCGAGCGAAATCTCCTCAACCTGGTCGCCCAAGTGCTCGACGAGTTCGCCGAACGCCTCGCGCGTCACCGCATCGGCCGCGCTCCAGGCATGGGTCTTGACGAGCGCAAACATCGGCGGCAGCGGCCAGTCCTCGGTGGCCCGTGTGACAAGATTGCCCCGGCTGCCGGCGATGCTGGCAGGATCGCGCGCATCATAGCCGGCCATGGCATCGGCCAACAGCGCGACATCCTCGAGCGAGCGGGCAAACACACCGACGGTATCGAGCGATGGCGCCTGCGTCAGCACGCCGGGTCGCGGAATGAGCCCGAACGTCGGTTTGAAACCATAGACGCCGCAGAAGGCGGCCGGCCGAATGACCGAGCCGCCGGTCTGGGTGCCGACCGCCAGCGGCACCATGCCGGCGGCGACCGCGGCAGCGGAGCCGGAGGAGGATCCACCGGGCGTGTGCTCGGGGTTGCGTGGATTGCGGGTGAGCGACGGCGTCAGGGTTGCAAGTTCGGTGGTGACGGTCTTGCCGAGGATCACGGCCCCGGCGGCGCGCAGGTTGGCAACCGCAGCGGCATCGTTACGGGGCTGGCGACCCTTATAGACCTCGCTGCCGTTTTCGGTCGGCATGTCGGCGGTGTCGATGATGTCCTTGATACCGACCGGGACCCCATGCAGCGGGCCGACGCCCTTGCCACTGCGCCGCTCCTCGTCCGCGGCGCGCGCCTGCTCCAGGCCGCGTGCCCGGTCGATGAAGGTCCAGGCCTTGAGCCCTTGATCGAGCGCCTCAATGCGCTCGAGGCATTCGGTGACCAGGGTTTCGCAACTCAAGTCGCCGCGCGCGATCCCCGCGGCAGCGTCAGTCGCAGTGAGAGCGCAGAGATTATGGTCGGTCACAATCGAGACTCCAGAAGGCCGCTATCCCAGATAGCTCAGCACACCGGACAAAAGCAATGTCAGCGACAAGGCGACCATGGCCGTCAAAGCTACGGCGATGTAGGGCTCAAGCTCGGTATCGACGAAGCGGTGGGTGCGCCCGCCGCGTGGCAGCAAGGCAAGAAGGAGGACGACAGTGGCCACCAAGACGACCACGCCGCCGAGCAAGAGATTCATAGGTTGCCTCCCCGGCAGGGTCTAACGATAGAGATAGTTGGGCAGCCATAGGCCGATCTGGGGGAATGTGTAGAGCATTGCCATGGCGATAATCACAATGATCATATAGGGCATTACGCCACGAAAGATGTCGTTGATGTTGACCCACGAGGGGGCCACGCCCTTGAGATAGAACGGCGCCATCGCCACCGGCGGTGACAGGAATGAGGTCTGAATGTTGAGGGCGACCAGCAGCCCAAAGAACAGGGGATCGATGTTAAACAGCTTGAGCAGCGGCAAAAAGATCGGCATGAAAATAACAATGATCTCCGTCCACTCCAGCGGCCAGCCCAAAACGAAGATGATGATCTGCGCCAAAATCATGAAGCCCAGCGGCGACAGGTTCATTGCGAGTACAAATCTTTCGATCGGTTCATGGCCGCCGAGATAGGCGAACACGGCGGAGAACGTGAAAGAACCGATAAATAACCAGCACACCATGGCCGTGGTTCTGGCGGTAAGGAACACCGATTCCTTGAGCTGCGCGAGCTTGAAGCTGTTTCCGGGCAGCATGACGAGGATGACCAGTGCGGTCAGCACAATGCTTGCCACCAAGAGCCAGCGCGGCGGATGCGCCAGATCGACGAACGGCAGCAGATCCGGCAGCGATGGCCCGAGCGCCCAGGCAACGACGCCGGATATGATCACCCCATAGGCAGACGTGACCATGACGCGCCATCGTTTGGAGTAGTCGGCACCGTATCCCGCCGCGAGCAGCAAGGCCCCGAGCGAACCCATGGCGGCCGCCTCCGAAGGCGTGGCCAGGCCGAAAATGATCGATCCCAGGGCGGCGCTGATCAGCGCCGCAAGCGGGAGGAAGGAGGTGACGAGGGCTTGCAATACCATGGAGAGCGGGACGTTTCGCTCGTCCGGCGGCAATCTCGGCGCCAGCTTTGGATTGAGCAGGGCCATCAGCGCCGTATAAAGGATATAGAGCCCGGCCAGCATGATGCCGGGGAAAAAAGCCCCGGCATAAAGCTTGACGACCGACACGCCTGCGGTCGCGCCATAGAGAATGAGCATGACGCTCGGCGGGATGAGGATGCCGAGACACCCTCCGGCGCATACAGCCCCGGCTGCGATCTTCACGTCATAGCCGGCGCGAAGCATAGCGGGAAAGGCCAGCAGACCCATCAAGGTGACGCAGGCGCCGACGATGCCGGTGGCGGTTGCAAAGATGGCGCAAGTGGCAATCGTGGCAAGCGCAAGCGATGCCGGCACCGGTCCGGCGGCAAGCTGCAACGACTTGAATAGGCGATCGAGGATACTGGCGCGCTCGATGATGTACCCCATAAAGACGAACAAGGGGATAGAGATCAATACGTCGTTGGTCATCACCGAGTAGGAGCGCTGCACGAGCAGCGAAAAGATCAGATCCCCCATCGCGAAGTAGCCGAAAAACACGCCCAGCGCCATGAGAGTGAAGGCGATGGGAAATCCGAACATGATGAACACGACAAACAACCCGAGCATGAGCACGCCAAGCTCGGGATTACCGAGGCCAAACATCAAATGTCTCCCTTGCCCAATCCGGTCGCTTCGGCGGTGGCCACCTCCGCCGCCTTTTTTTGCTCAGCGTCGCTGAGCATGACCTTCTCCAGCTCTTCCACATCGTGCAGACGCCGCGGCCATTCGCCCGTCTTGAGGCATCGGATGCAGCGAATGACCTCCACGACACCCTGCAACACCATCAGGCAACCGACGATCGGAATCAGCCACTTAAACGGCCAAACGATCGGACCATTGGGGCTGGCGGAGGAATGCTCGTTCATTCTGCGCGACAACTCGGCAAAGGCGTAGCCGGAGTAGATGAACGCCAACATTCCGGGAAAGAAGAACAGGATATAGAGGATGAGATCCATCGCTGCCTGCCGACTTGGGCGCCAGGAACGATAGACAAAATCGCCGCGCACGTGTCCGTTGCGCGAGAGCGCGTAGGCACCGGCCATCATGAACAAGGTACCGTAGAGTATATAGCTGGCATCGAACGCCCAATCCGTCGGGGCGCCAAACATGTAGCGTGCAAACACCTCGTAGCTGGTGGCGAACGTGAGCAACACGATGCTCCAGCCAAAGGTCTTGCCGACCGCCGAACTCAAGGCGTCGACAACGTATAGGAGTTGATCAGCTTGCTCTCCGTCTGCGGTCTTGCGCAGCGCCGAACGCAGCTCGAGGCAGAAAACGCCAATGACAACCGGAACCGCCGTCAAATACACGTAGAGCGGCAACTGCTTGGGCCCGCCGATCAGGGCAAACAGTGAATCCATGACAGACGCCTGGGATGGGAGATGAAAGAGGGAAGGTCGGCCGCCGCGTGCCGCGCACGCGGCGGCGGCGGCTCAGCCAAAGAAGTGCTTGTAGGCCGTCTCTTGTTGGGCAGTGGTCAAGTTATTGGTAAGAAAATAGGGGACCACGCGCTTGCACCATGCCCTTTGCGATTCCAGCACCTTGACAAAGTAGGGATCTTTGTTGGCGGCGATGACGGTATCCCATGCCTTGAGCTGGGCTTCGAGTACGCTGTCGGGTGTCTTGATGACGTTGACGCCGCGCGCTCTAATTGCTTCCAGGTCCTTCGAATAGCGGTCATGCGCCATATAGAACTGGTCGGCGGTGGCGGCGAGAGCGGCGTAGCGCAAGATCGACTTGAGCTCGGGGGCCAGGGCGTTGAACTTCGCCTTATTGAAACTGAGCTCAAAGCATTCGCCCTGCTGATGGTGGCTCCGCACCATAAAGTTCTTGGAAACGTCGGGGAAACCCAGCAAGAGATCGGAGGAGGGGTTATTGAACTCCGCGCCGTCGATTAGACCGCGGTCAATGGCGGGAACGATTTCGCCCCCCGGCAGGATGGTCACCGCGGCGCCCATTTCTTTGAACAGATCGGCCGACAGGCCGACGGTGCGGTATTTCATCCCCTTGAAGTCGTCGGCGTTCTTGATTTCTTTCTTGAACCAGCCGAGTGGCTGATTGGGCATCGGATAATAGAGGAAGCCGACCGCGTTGATCTTCAGGATATCGTTGATAAGCTCATTGTAGAGCGCCTCGCCGCCACCGTGATAAAACCAGGCCAGCAGGCTGTGGGCGTCCCAGCCCATGGACGGCGGCGTGCCAAATAGCGAGGCCGCCTTATTCTTCCCATACCAATAGACGGTGACGCCGTGGCCACCGTCGAGCACACCCGAATGCACGGCGTCCTGCACTTGGAACGCCGGTACCACGGCACCCGCGGCCAATACGTCGAGCTTGAGACGACCGCCCGACATGTCGTTGACCTTCTTGGCGTAGTCGACGGCAAATTCGTGGAAGATGTCTTTGGTGGGCCAGGTCGACTGATATTTCCAAGTGACCGTCTGCGCGCGCGACACCTGGGGCATCGCCACTGTCGCAGAGGCAGCGGCGCCCGCGGTAACGGCACTCGCCTTCAGAAATTTGCGACGGGACAAAGATTTCGCGTGCGTTGTCATCGGCGTCTCCTCCTCCTTGCCTCAGCTTTTCGCCTTATTGATTGCAACGCTGGTATACCACGGCCGAACGCGGAGGTAATGCCCTTTTGGCCACAACCCTTGGCCACTTGGAACCTAGCCGAAGTGAGAGGGGTAAGGTAAGGCTCGGCCATTGGTGCGCACGACCCGACCGCCCGCGGCCTTGGCGCGGGGCGCGGTGAGTCGCCGTTGATGGTCGTTGCGGGTGGGGCGCTGGCCTCAGGGGGTGGGGCGCGCGATCACCATCCAGCTGACGCCGAACCGGTCGGCGGCCATGCCAAAGCGCTTGGCGAAAAAGGTCGCAGCCAGCGGCATCTGCACGTGGCCGCCGTCGGCCAGTGCCGCAAACACCCGCTCGGCCTCGGCCTCATCCTCAGTTTCGATCGAGAGGGCAAATCCCTCAAACTTCGGTTTCATCTGCACGCGACCATCCGACATCATCACGGGTGCGCCGGCAATGTTGAGGCTCGCATGCATGATCTTGTCTTCGGTACCAGGCGTACACATGCTGCGGTCGGGGCCGTCCTTGAAGCGCATCAGCATCGTCACCTCGGCGCCCAAGGTTGCCTTATAGAACGTGATCGCCTCTTCGCAGCGGCCATCGAAATAGAGGTAGGGTGTGAGGGGCACGACGGTCTCCTTTCCTGGCTGGACGCGTTGCGCTGCCACCGACGTTAGGGTGACATTTTGGCCAAATAATCGGCGAGCCGTGACAACGTCTCAACCCGCACCCTTGTCCGCGCGGTAGTCTTTGACAACCCGATCAGGCGCCGCAGGGGATGGGAAAACGGCGTCAAGGGTAAGGCGGGTGCGGCCACGGCCAAGGTCCTCGAAGGCCGGGCCGCTGATGCGAAAGGGCTTGGCCAATGCTTTGACAGGGGTCTCGCCTAGGGGCGAGCCGCGCCAGGATCGCGCGCCGGGTCGGCCAGGGCCGCGAAGGTCGCGCTCAGGTGATCGCGGCGCAGCTATTATGAACCCAGTGGTTAGATAACCTAATGGTTCGATAACGGCGCAGCCCGCTGGCAATCGACCACGAGCGCCGCCCAAAAAATTGACCGGCGATTGGGGATGTGACTTGGTGCGTCTTTAGGGCGTTCAAGGGCGGCTTGGCGCGCGATCCGGCTTTCGACGTCGTCGTCGCAAAATGGAGGCGGCGCTTGGCCAGCGCCATTGCCACGCCGAACGCCTGATCGCCTTCTGCGCGCCCCGAAGGGGGACCTCTGGGGGCGCAGCCAGGCGAGCCACGAGGCGAGGAGGCCAATGGATCTTTTTTGGCCGCTGGTCATCCTGCGCTGGCTGCATTTGTCATCGCTCCTTGCCGTCTTTGGCTCGACCCTGTTTGCGCACTACGTCACCGACCAGGCGCACAAACGCGATCCGCTCCTGGTGCGCCGTGAACTGGCGTGTGCTTGGATCGCGTTCGCCTCCGGCATTGTCCTCGTCATGCTCGCCCTGGTGGACATGACGGAGCAGCTCAGCAGTCTCGCGGCGCCAGCGCTGTGGCAGGCGTTCTTCCTCGACACCGGGTTTGGTGGCGTCTGGGCCGCGCGGCTGATCGGTCTTGGGGCCCTGCTGGTGTGCGTCGGTCGCGTCGCCGATAACGGTTGGGTGCGCAAGCGCACCGGCGCCAGCGCTGGGCTGAGCGGCGTCCTCCTCGCCTCCCTGGCGTGGCTCGGGCACGCCGCCGCCGGCGAGCGGCCGGCCTACTTTGCCGGCCTCGCTGCCTACGCCTGCCATGTGCTTGCGGCCGGGGCCTGGTTCGGCGGCCTGCTGGGGTTGGCACAGGCGCTCAGTCGAGGTCCGGACGGCGCCGAGCCGCGCCACCTCACGACTGCGCTTGAGGCCTTCTCGCGCCTGGCGATGGCCGCCGTCATGCTGATCGTGGCGAGTGGGGTGTTCAGCGCTGTTCTCCACATCGCCCACCTCACCGATCTGGTCCATACCACCTACGGCCTGGTCCTAATGGCCAAGGTCAGTCTGTTCGCAGGGGTGATGGCGCTGGCGGCCGCCAATCGTTGGGTGCTGCTGCCCCGCTGGCGCCAGCAGCCGGCGTCCGCGACCCGCAAGGCACTGGTGCAATCGGTCGTCCTCGAGCAGGTGCTGGGCCTCGCCGTCATCGCGCTGGCGGCGGCCTTGGGCGCGCTTGCGCCCGCCGACTGAGGCGCGCCGGTCGCTAACAACCGACAACTGTCAAGGGTGCCTTGTGCGCGGCGGCTTTGGGTCCCATCATGGCCGGCAGTGGCCATTGGGGGGCTGACATGCGGGACAAATTCAATGCGCAATCGCTGGTGGCAACGAGCGCAACAGGGGATCGCGCCACCTTCGAGCTGACGTTCGTCGATGCCACCGGTGCACGACAAACCCTGGCGCTGTCACGCGGGGTGGCAAAGGACCTGGTGCCGGTGTTGCAGTCCCTGACCGCTGGCAAAGACGATGCGCCAGGTGCCACGCTTACCAAAATGCCCAAAATGTGCACGGTCGGACACGCACGCCACGAGCGGCTGGTGCTGATCAAGTTCGACGATGACCCACCCTACGCCATTGGCCTGCAGGACGCCCGCTCGCTGTGGCGGGATGTGCGCCAGGAAAGCCAAACCATCTCACGGCGCAAGCGGCCGGCCTTGCAGTAAGCTCAGGCGCGGGAGACCCTGTGCGATGAGGGTAGGGCATCGCCCTCCACGGCTGCGCCAGCCCGTGGTATTGGCTCGGTTTCATGTCTAAGTTGGCGCTGCGAGCGCCGCGACCCGAGGTTGATGCGACGTGACGAGATATCTGCCCTTGATGGTGTTGACCCTGATGCTGGCCGGCGTGTCCCCCACCGCCGCGCATGATCATGGTACGCCGGCGGTCGAAATCGTTGCCGCGTCCGCCCCGGCGATGACCGGCCAGGACGTACAGCTCGTGTTTCTGACCCTGCGCAATCGGGCGAACATGGCCGATCGCCTGGTGCATGCCGTGAGCCCAGTCGCCAGCAAGGTCGAATTGCGCGCCGCGCCCAGTGAGGACGGCCAACCCAAGGGCGTGGCGGGGCTCACGATCGGACCCGGCGAACAGGTGGTGTTGACCGCCACGGGCCCGCACCTGGAACTCACCGGTCTGAAACGGCAGTTGCTCGAGAACCAAGTTTTCAAGCTGGCGCTCGAGTTCGAAATGTCGGGCCGCATCGTGATCGACGTGTTGGTGGGTGCGCCCGCGGCGGGTGCGGTGCACCAGCATTGATCGGCCTGTGCACGATCGGCGATCACCGACACGCATCAATGATTTAGCGCTGCCAGGGCGAGGCTGAGTGCGCGAGATGGAGCGCCCTGTGTCTTGGGCGTCACAGCCAATCACGGCGCCAGACACTATGCTCTGCCGTCGTCGGCGTGTTGGGGAATGGGGTATGCGTTGGGGGCTCATTTTCGCGGTGCTGGTGCTGGCCGGCTGCGTCGACGGTAAGGACTCCTATCGCTACGATCGATACGTAGATCGTTATGGCGACCGATACACTGAGCCACCCCCGGACCGCCGCGCGTCCGCGATCATTTACGCAGATGAGGAGTGCCCGCCGCCGCAGGCCATCGCCGCCTACTGCGGCAGTATGCGGTCACCCGATGCCTGCGCCCAAGAGTCGCAATGTGCCTGGGTTGGCGGCGGCTGCCGAGGCATCTCCTGCCGGGTGGTGCCGCGCCGGCGCTATTACTATAGCGGCTATTAGGGCTGGCGCAGGGTTGCGTTGACCGATGGCCGCGCGCGCCTGACACCTCAAGCCCTGGTATCGGTCACCGTTGCGTTTAGCCGCGCGCCACTTCGAACGCTTCCAACAGGGGCGGCGCGCGCACTCGCGTCGGCAGCTCGTCTCCACGCCCGTCGGACGGGCGCCGACTGCCGGCGCGCTCGCTTCGCGTTATTTGGCTGGCGGCGACGCCGCGGTCGGGCTCGGCGCGCTGCCGGCACCGGTTGGCGCCGCCTGACCTTCGTCGTGCCGGGGAAAGATCTGATAGAACAGGGTGGCAATGGCCACCAGCACCACCACCAGGAACAGCGCAAAGCCCTGATCTGAGCGAGACATGAGAGAGGCTCCTTGTCGAGGGGCGGAGGTGACGGGTTACCGGCCGGGCCGCGCGAGACAGGCGCCCTCACCTGCGCCCCGGCCAACGTCGACGCCTCCGGCTCGTGTGGCTTGCCCGCTGGGAAACGGAGACGCACGCGCGGGTCGCCGACACCAGCTGGAGCGCCGAAACCAAATAGAACAATGCCAATCGCCGCCGGTGGTTCCGACAGATTGGCTGAGCGTGTTGCCGCCGGCGCGAACCCCATTGCGGGCTCGGGTGTCGCACCGATGGACGCGCCAATGCCCTCACTTCATCCTCACCATCCCGGCTCCGTCGGGCCCATCCTGATGGGGCTGGGATGGTCGCGTTGGGCCAAAACGAGGCGAGCATGAGCCGGGGCGCCCGCGTTCGGCGGCGATCGCCGTCGACCGGCAGGTCACAAGCAATCGGAGCGAAGAAGAATGTCGGTGTTCGGAAACATCATGTCATCGATTCTTGGAGGCGCCACCGCAACCAGTTCGGCGTCGGCGGTACCACCCGCCGGCGCAAGGCCCAGCGCTGCTGCCAGTTCAGCGCCGGCAGGGCCGCCCGCCGGCGCAAGCCCCGGCGCCGCAGCCAAGGCTGCGCCCGCACCCGCGTCGACGCCACCTGCATCGAGTACAACCGCAAAAGCGGCGCCGGCCGCGCCCACGCCGGTCGATGTCGCCGCCGTCATGGATAAGCTCGCCGCCGCCTCATCGGAGGATCTCGACTGGCGAAAGTCGATCGTCGATCTGATGAAGCTTCTCAAACTCGATAGCAGTCTCACAACCCGGCGACAGCTCGCTAAAGAGCTCAAGTTCTCGGGCAACATGCAAGACTCCGCGGCGATGAACATCTGGCTGCATAAAGAGGTGATGGTCAAGCTCGCCGAAAATGGCGGCAAGGTGCCCCCCGAGTTGAAGCACTAGGTTGCTTTTCGCTTAGACCCGCCGTGGAGGCGGCCAAGGTCCCGATCGGGGAACGGCCGCCGACATCCTGACGACGCCCAACCGGGCGCCGCCGCACCGTCCCGACTGAGCTCGCGCCGCGCTTGGCTCGGGCGGCCGCCTGTCGTAAAGAGGCGCCTACCAATCAAAAGGGATGCGCGGGCGCAATAACGGAAACCAGCGGCTTTTGGGCCAGCCAGCCGGGCGAACGCCTCCGCAACGGTGGTAATTCTGAATTCTTGAACGCCAAATAGTCCTGCGGCGATCCGGCTCCCGTCCCAAATCCAAATGTCACGTTAACTGAGCGCACGCGACTACACAGCTTATGAAGGCCGCCTCGGTATAATCCCGGATGTCATAACCTTTGAGGTGGAAATCTATTCGGTACTGGGTCCCAGTAACCACAAACTCGAGCGAGGAGCGGGCGATATGCAGCCCGAAGCGAATTCGCGTCTCAGCCGATTGACGTGCTGGTGGCGAACGTTGGCGCTGGCCTTTGCCATGCTGTCATGCCTTGGCGCAGAGGCAATGGCGCAGGCACCCGTCAAAAAGCTGCTGATCGTCTACCCCGACAGCAGCGAAAATCATGCGGCGGTGGTGGCCGGCGAAGCCGTGCGCGGCCGCTTTTCCCAGCTGCAAACTGAACTGCAGGTGCAAACGCATACCGAGTTTCTGGATCGCACCCAATTTCCAGGCCAAGAGCACAAGGACCGGTTCGTTCGCTATCTCACGGACAAATATGCTGGCAGCAAGCCAGATGCGGTTTTGGCTTTTGGCGCCGACTCGCTGGAGGCCGTGCTTAATTACCGCAAACTGCTCGAGAACGATATTCCGATCGTGTTCTGCGTCCTGCCACCGGCCGGCGTCGGCGTCAGCCTCGAACCCAACATGGCCGGCATTGTCAGCGAGTTCGATGTCACCAAAACCGTGGCGCTGGCGCGGCAATTGCAGCCCAAGGCGCACGACCTCGTGGTCGTGGCCGGGTCTGCCGCCTTCGACCTTAAGACCGCGCACGTGGCGCGGGAGCAGCTGGCCGGCATCGAAAAAGAGTTGCACACGCGCTATCTGATCGGCGCTGCCGACGCGGCCTTGCAGCGAGAGCTCGCCAGCGTCTCGCCAAACACCATCATTATTCTGCTGTCGAAGCTGACCGAGGGGCCGGGACGCACCGCCGTTGCCGCCGACGTTGCGGCCCTTGCCAACGCCGCCAATGCCCCGGTCTACGCACCCTATAGCACCTATTTCGGTCGCGGCATCGTTGGCGGCTTTATGGATACCTTCGAGGACATGGGTGCGCAAACCGCCGACCTGGTGGTTGGCATTCTCAAGGGCGAGCCGACCGCGGCGATCGGAACGCGCAAGAGCGCTAGCCAGGCCTATCGCGTCGACGCCCGGCAGCTCGACCGCTGGGGTCTGTCGGCGCAAAGCCTGCCCACCGGCACGGTGCTGGCATTCAAGCCGTCGAGCTTGTGGGAGAGCCATCCCAGAATTGTAACGGCGACGATCGCCATGTTCTCGGCGATGGCGCTGGTGTTGATGGCCCTGTTGGTGCAAATCGGCAGGCGCAAGCTCGCCGAAGCCAATCTCAAGGACAGCGAAAGCCGCATGCGCTTTGCTGCCGCTGCCGCCGACATCGGCCTGTGGCAGTACGATATTCAGGGCAAGCGCCTGTGGTCGTCGAAACACTGCCGCGCCATGCTCGGCCTTCCCGTGCAGGAGCCGCTGACGGCGGCCGCCCTGATCGGAACCGTCCACCCCGACGACCGGCACGTCGCCAGGGCGGCGATTCGCGCCGCCACCTACGGCACCTTGTCGGATGGCGAGAGCGAATTTCGTGTCGTGTGGCCGAGCGGCGAGACCCGCTGGCTGCAGGCGAGAGGGCGAACCGATGTCGACGACAGCGGCGCGCCGATGCGCGCCAGCGGCATTTTTCGCGACGTGACCAACTACAAAATTGCGCAGCTGGAAGCCAAACAGTTATCGCAGCGCGTGCTCAGCATCCAAGACGACGAGCGCCAGCGCATCGCGCAAGATCTGCATGATTCGACCTCGCAGCATCTGGCCGCCATTGGCCTCAATCTCATCGCCCTCAAGGGAGCCAAGGGCGGCTGCAGCGTGATGGACGATATCGAGTGCTTGCTCGAGGAGGCATCCAAGGAACTGCGCACCTTCACCTATCTCTTGCATCCGCCCGCGCTCGCCGACGACGGCCTGATCGAAACCTTGGCTCGCTACATCGAGGGCTTTAAGCGGCGGACCCGACTGGGCGTGGAGCTGCGTTCCGGCGGCTCGATCGATGAACTCTCGCGGCAGGCGCAAGAATCGATCCTGCGTGTCGTGCAGGAGGCACTGGCCAATGTGCATCGCCACGCCGCCGCCACCCGCGCCCGGGTCCATCTGCGGCGCATGGGCAATCGCCTGCACATTGTCATCAGCGATGATGGGCTGGGTCTCAGCGCCAGCACCCACCTGGAGCAGGATGGGCGGCTTGCGACCGGTCTCGGCATTGCCGGCATGACCGCGCGCCTAAGGCAGCTCGGGGGCAGATTGCACATTCGCAGCAAGCCCAGCGGCACCATCGTCCACGGCATCGTTCCACTCAACGCACCGCTCGACGCCATACCCCAGCGTCCGATGGCTGCGGAATAGCGCCAGCACCTTGCGCAGCAACCGGGGCGGTTGACGGCCGGCGGCAGAGCGCCGAACCGGCACATCGCATTAACCTTGCTAGCGGCTGCGGACTCTTTTCCGCTCAATCTCGGTGTACCTCCTGATGTCCACTCATCCCAAGCAACGCCTACCGATGCGGCGGGGATTCCTCGCCCAAGCGCCGACTATCTTGCCATTGAGCCGAGCCACCCGGTGTGTGCGGGAATGACCGAGATGGAGAACATCCTTCGGCTGCGATGGTACCGTTCCGGCTACCAGCGCACCGCCGCGCCGCCGTGGTTTGGTCCCCTTGGCATCGCCCTGGTCGTCGGCATTGCCTACGGCCTTATCGCCCACCTGACGTTGACCTTGTTGTGCAAGCCGGATTGGGTGGCGGTGGTCTGGCCGGCCGCCGGCATCGCCTCGGGTGCCCTGATTGTGCTGGGACCAGCCGGGCAGGTGCCGACCACCTTGGCAATCGCCGCCGCTAGCGCCGCCGCCAGCCTAATGAACGCGCGCAGCCTTGCAGCCGCCGTGGTGTTTGCCCTGTGCAATGGCGGCGAGGCGTTTTTGCTGGCGTGGTTGGTCAAAAGCCGCTGGGGTGAGGACTTCCGACTGGAATCGATCGGCAGCGTGTTCGGTCTGTTTGCCGCGGCGGCGATTGCCGCTGCCCTCGCCGGCCTGGTGGCAACCGGCGGTTTTGTTCTGTTCCACAGTCCGGGGGCACCGATCCTGACCACGTGGCTCAGCTGGTTTGCCGCCGACGCCTTGGGCGTCATCATGGTAGCGCCGCTGGTGATTGGGGTAGCAAGCCTCCGGCACGATCCGCCACCAGCACGCGAGCTGGCGGAAGGCATTCTCACCTTGGTGGCGCTGGCCGCCGTCAGCGCCTTAGCCTTCGGCTCGCCGGCGCAGTACTGGTATCTGGTTGTACCGCTCGGCCTGCTGTTGCCTGTGCTGCTGGTCGGCCACTGCCGTCCGGTGTTCGCGGCGGGTGCGGTACTGGTTCTCGGCGGTGCGGTGACTTGGGCGGTCACGTTCGGGGCCGGCGAGCTCGACCAGCTCCCAAACTTTCATGATCGGGCGCAGGCGGCGCGGGCGACCTTGCTGGCGATCGCCACCTGCCTGTTGCTGCTCGCCGCGCTGTTCGCCGAGCGGCGGCGCAACGAGGCGGCACTCAAGGACAGCAACGAGCGGTTGCAACTGGCCCTTGATGCCGCCGAGCTCGGGGTCTGGAGCCTCGATGCAAAATCCGGCCGCTTCGAGACCGATGCGCGCGACCGGCGCATTCACGGTCACGCGCCAGATGCCGCACTCACCCTGGCCAAAGCCCGGCCCCTGATCCACCCCGAGGACCTGCCCAAGCTCGATGCCGCCTTTGCCGCCTCGCGGCGGTCCGGCGGCAGTTGCAAGATGGAATACCGCTTGGCGGCCACCGGCCCTCTCGGCCAGGAGCGCTGGGTCGCGGTTGAGGGAACGGTGGTGCACGCTGTCAACGGCGAGCCGTTGCGATGGCTGGGCGTTACCCGTGATATCAGTCATCGCAAGCAGGCAGAGCGCGCCCTCGCCGAGCGCGACGCACAGCTCGCTCTGGCCGGTAAGGTGGCGCTGGTCGGCAGCTTCAGCTACGACCTAGCCACCGGCATGATGCAGGTCTCGCAGGGTTATGCGGCGATCCACGACCTGCCCGAGGCCAGCGTGGAGACGAGCCGCAGCGCCTGGCGCACCCGCGTGCATCCAGCGGATCTCATCACATTCGATCATCACCTGGAACAGGCGATTGCACAGTACCGGCGCGATCACCACTGCGAGTATCGCATCGTGCGCAAGAATGGCGAAGTGCGCTGGATCGAATCGCGCAGTCTGATCGCCTACGACCGTGACGGCGTCGCCCAGCGCATGGTCGGCACCAACATCGATGTCACCGAGCGCAAGCGAACCCAGGCAGCGCTGGAGGAGAGCCAAGCCCGGCTGGCCGATGCGCTGATCGCTGGCCAGGTGATAGCCTTCGAATGGAATGCGCTGACCGGACAATCGCAGCGCAGCGCCAATGCCGCCAGCATGCTCGGCGCCGAGCCGCAGCCGGCGAGCGGGGGGCGCAACGATTTCTTGCGCCGGGTTCACCCCGACGATCGTCACGGCTTCCGGCGGTTGATCGGCGAGCTCAGCCGCAACAATCCCGACTATGCCCTGTGTTTTCGCTATTGCCGCCACGATGGGCGCGAGCTGTGGCTGGAGGAAACGGCAAGGGCAGAGTTTGACGGCGACGGGCGGCTGTTGCGGGTCAAAGGCCTGACGCGCGACATCAGCGAACGCAAGCGTGCCGAGCTGGCGATCGCCGAGCGCACCTTGCAGCTGACGCTTGCCGGCAAGGCCGCGCTGGTCGGCAGTTTCGCCTACGCCACCGATGCCGAGCGGATGCAGATATCCGACGGCTATGCCGCCATTCACGGCTACCCCGACGGCACCAGCGAAGTGATGTGCGGCCAATGGCAACGCGGCGTGCACCCTGAGGATGTGCGGCGCCTAGTGGAGCTGCGCCGCGCCGCCTTTCGCCAGCGCCTGGTCGAGTATGGCGCCGACTACCGGATTATTCGCCCAGGCGGCG
>Ga0126376_10000144_pt1 | contig 32194 bp, 27 predicted proteins | sample PanSoiMetPlot_15_FD_92760 | JGI IMG/M metagenome (GOLD analysis project Ga0126376, IMG submission 92760) | Tropical forest soil microbial communities from Panama - MetaG Plot_15 | ecosystem: Environmental > Terrestrial > Soil > Tropical forest > Bulk soil | place: Panama | collected 2016-02-17 | reverse complement strand
CGTCTTCGATAATTAGGATTCTTTTCATTTGAACCGCTTTACGGTCACCCGGAATGGAAACAGGTCGGACCGCCTGCCGGCTTGGCGTCAGTGTATCCCAGGTATGAGAGCTGCGGTAGGCAGGCGGCTTTCCGGTCGTGCCATGAACATTTCTTAACACGGCGGGAGTATTGCAAACCTTCGATAACAAGCGATTTACACGAATGTGAATGAATGATGAACAAAAGTGCTGGACGACTAGCGTTGCTTGTCAACTCGCCCTAAGCGTTTGTCGTCGTGAATGCCAGGGAAAGCAGGGTTTTCTGTTCCAACTCGTGGGCCTTTGCGGACCCTGTCGCGGGACTCGCGCTGGCCGAGCGCTTCACGGAACGCAGTCTGATCCCGCGCGCATGTGCGATCTGCGTCAGCCGTGGCATGACGTAAGAGAAAGGTCCCATATTCCGCGGCTCTTCCTGAACCCACACCACCTCGCGAGCGTTGGGATGGGCATCGAGCGCGGCGTTGATCTCTGGCCGCGGCAGCGGATAAAGCTGGTCGAGGAACAGGATCGCCGTGGTTGTGTCCTTGCGCCGCCGGCGTTCCGCCCGCAGTTCGTGGCCGACCTTGCCGCTGGCAATCAGAATCCGTTTCGCGTCTGTAACTTCCTTATCTCGAACGATCTGCTGGAAACGTGGTTGCGTAAACTCTTCAATCGAAGAGCTCGCGTCCGGATTCCGCAGCATGCTTTTCGGCGTGAACACCACAAGCGGCTTGCGCCACGGCCGCCGCGCCTGCCGGCGTAGCATGTGAAAATACTGCGCCGCCGTCGAAGGCTGGCACACCTGAATATTTTCTTCCGCCGCCAGCTGCAAGTACCGTTCAACTCGCGCACTCGAATGTTCGGGACCCTGCCCTTCGTAGCCATGGGGAAGCAGCAGCACAATGCCAGCCGGCAAATCCCATTTATCTTCGCCCGCGCTGATGAATTGATCGATGATTACTTGCGCGCCATTCGCAAAGTCTCCGAACTGCGCCTCCCACAAAACTAAAGCTTCCGGGAAATCGCGGCTGAAGCCGTATTCGTATCCGAGGCAGCCTGCTTCCGAAAGCGAAGAATTAAAAATCTCGCAAAACGGCCGCTTCGGCGATTTTTTCGCCAAAGCCGCCAGCGGAACGTGCTCCCATTCATTCACCGTATCAACGAGAACCGCATGCCGCTGATTGAACGTCCCTCGTTGCGAATCCTGCCCCGTCAGCCGGAGCGGCGTTCCTTCTTGCAAAAGCGAGCCAAACGCGAGCGCTTCGGCAAATCCATAATCCACCGCGCGTTTGCCATGCCCCATCCCCGAGCGCTGCTCCAGCAACTTCACAATCTTCGGGTGCGTATGGAAACCTTCGGGCACCCGCACTAGTTCATCGGTAATTTCCGCAAGCTTATCGAGTGAGAGTCCGGTTTCTACTTCGTATTCGGGTTTGAACGCGCCGCGATGAAACGCCGACCAGTATTTCGGCAACTGCCGCAGCTGCGGAGTCTTTTTCAGTTGCCCTGCTTTCCTCTGCTCCGTTTCGTATTCGGCTTTTATGGACTCAACGATTGCACTCGCGTCAATTCCTGTGTGTTCGGCGTAAATCTTCCACAACTGCGGATGGTTCTTGATTCGGTCGTAGAGCAGCGGCTGCGTAATCGTCGGATCGTCCACTTCGCTGTGTCCGTGCCGCCGGTAGCCGATCAAGTCCACGACAACATCGCTACCGAACGTCTCACGGTATTCCGCGGCCATGCGCCCCACGCGCACAACCGCATCCGGATCTTCCGCATTCACGTGAAAGACCGGGATGTTCTGCCGCTTGGCCAAATCCGCCGCAAATCGCGAAGAATGTTCCTGAATCGGCCGCGTTGTGAATCCAATCAGGTTGTTCACAATGATGTGTATGCTGCCGCCTACAGTGTAAGCATCGAGATCGGCCAAATTCATCGTCTCCGCCCAAATCCCCTGCCCGGCAAATGCTGCGTCGCCATGCATGATGATCGGCACAACTTTGTTGGTCACGTCACGGTCGAAGCCACCTTCGAACCGCGCCAGCTTCGCACGCACGCGCCCCATCGCCACGGGGTCCACCGCTTCCAGGTGGCTTGGATTCGAAACCAGGTGAATCTCAATCTCTTTTTCGCCGGTTGTCTTGTAAATTCCCGTTGCCCCAATGTGATACTTCACGTCTCCCGCACCCAGCACACTGCGAGGGTCCACGTCTTCGAATCCCGCAACGACTTCATGCGGCGTCTTGCACGCCGTGTGCACCATCACATTCAGTCGTCCGCGATGACTCATGGCCATCACGCATTCCACCGCGCCGTGCTCGGCGGCCATATCCAGCATCGCGTCCAACATTGGGATCAGCGACGTATTTCCCTCGAGCGAAAACCGCTTTGTGCCCAAATACCTTGCTTGTAGCACCTGCTCAAATAAATCCGCGCGTGCGAGCCGTTCCAGGATTTTATGCTGATCAACGGCTTCCGGCTCTGCCTCCATGCGCTCGGCGATCCAGTTGCGCCGCTCCGGCTGGCCCAGGTGCATGAAGTCTGTGCCAATCGTTCCACAGTAATGGCGCCGGGCTTCCTCAGCAATTTCTCCGCTGAATTCCAGGTCGGGCGAGGCGAGCGGCTTCAGAAATCCAAGCGGATCGAGGTCGGCCTGCAAATAACCCCAGCGGCGAAATGCTTCAAAAATCCGTTCGCGTTCCGCGACATTCGCGGATTTTTTCGGGGCTTTTGCGGGTTTAGCGCCGCGATCCGCTTCCAGTGTCGTACGGTGTGCCATCAGGTCAACCTTCCAATCCTCAATTTTGCCATAGAACGCCTAAACCCGCAGGCGGGCTGCAGTTGCCCTTCCCGTAGCAACCAAACATGCAACTCGACTTGATACGTTCGAATCGGACAAGATAGAGCACCCACCAACCGCGGAGGCGTTATGCGAGGCCCGCGTAGTTTGCGGTCATCGTCCTTTGTTCTAACGATTTGTTGCGCCCCGATCCTCTTTTTCTACTGGAGTTGCAACGGTGGGAGTTCCATCTCTCCTCCGCCACCCCCACCTCCCCCTCCTGCGACATTTGACTTGATCCAAGTGGCTAGCGGTTTTTCCAACCCTCTCGATATCCAGCAGCCGGATGACAACAGCGGACGCCTTTTCGTCGTTGAACAAGGCGGCCACATTCAAATCATCCAGAGCAATGGAACGCGCGCAGCAACTCCTTTTTTGGACGTGACGGGACGTTCAGGATTCACCTCTGGCGGCGAAACCGGCCTTCTGGGCCTCGCATTTCATCCGAACTATTCAAGCAATCGTCGCTTCTATGTGAACTACACGCGCAATAGCGGCGCACAACTGCAAACCGTCATCGCCGAATTCATCACTTCCGCCGGCAACGCAAATTTCGCCGACCCGACGACCGAAAACATTCTTTTTACTGTCGATCAGCCATTTTCCAATCACAACGGTGGCGGTCTTGCGTTCGGCAAGGACGGTTTTCTTTACATAGGTCTTGGGGACGGCGGCAGCGGCGGTGACCCGCAAGGCAACGGGCAAAATACCAATACGCTGCTCGGAAAAATGCTTCGCATTGATGTTGACTCTGCCCACTTGCCAGGATTGAACTACGCGATTCCGCCGAGCAACCCATTCGTTATCACCGGAGGCCGCGCAGAAATCTGGCTCTACGGTTTACGCAATCCGTTTCGATTCTCAATTGATTCCGTAACCGGCGATTTGTGGGTCGGCGACGTGGGGCAGGACAAGTTCGAAGAAGTGGACCATCTCACGTCTTCGCAGGGTGGCGCCAACCTCGGCTGGAACATTATGGAAGGCACACACTGTTTTATGCCTTCGACGGGCTGCTCCATGGCCGGGCTTACCCTGCCTATCTTCGACTACGACCACACACAAGGCGACGAAACTGTGATCGGCGGCCACGTTTATCATGGAACAAAGATGCCCGCTCTCGCCGGCGCATACATGTTCGGCGATTTCATCAGCGGCCGTATGTGGGCGCTCACCTTCAGCGGTTCCAGTCCTACGCGCACTTTTTTGTTCAACACTGCGGCCAACGACGTCTCCTCAATCGGACGCGATCAGCTTGGAGAGTTATACGTAGCGCGCTATTCGAGCGGCGCTGTCTCGCGCATCCATCAGGTCGGCCAACCATGATTCTTTTCAAACCTGGCCAATTTGGAGCTTTTCTGACTCTTCTGCAGGCGCACACTCTCCCTATGCAAGCGAAAGCGACTGCGGAATATTCCGTACGAAGAGCGAACGTCGAAGAGTTAGAAGCGGCATTTCGAATCGTTGAAGAATATTACGACGCAGCCAGGGTAGTCGCGCGCGAGACTGAAAAGGAATTTCAAAAATACTATTTCGGCGAGCGCAGCGGCGTCTGGCTTGCTTCGTTAGAAAACAAAGTCGTTGGATGCATCGCCCTTCGCGAACTTCTAGAAATCCCGCGCAGCAGTGAAATCAAGCGTTTGTACGTTCAGCCTCCTTATCGGCAGCACGGAATCGCGCAAGCCTTGCTGAATGCGATCGAACAATTTGCCGCGAACGCTGGTTACGAATGGCTCTATCTCGATTCCGCCCCCGGAATGGAGACGGCCGTCCGTTTTTATCAGCGCAACGGCTACGAACCTTGCCGACGCTATAACAACAACCCTCAAGCCAATATTTATCTGCGCAAGAAAGTTCGCTAGAGAAAAATCTACAATTCCGCAACAATCTTCTGTAGCGTGCGCGCGATCTCTTCGGGCGTCACGTCAGCCGAAAACGAAACCGCCTTGCCAATGTGAACTGTAATTTCGCGGCGATGCGCGAGCCGGCGTCGCTCGCGCTTCATCCCCCAAACTCCATCGAGCCGCATCGGAATAATCGGCAACTGCAAATTCTGCGCAAGCATTCCAATTCCGGGTTGAAACGCTGCCATACGTCCGTCTTCGGAATTGTTCACCTCCCCTTCCGGAAAAATCAGCAAGTTATAGCTGCGGTCCACTGATTCGCCCGCGAATCGAAAACTTTGACGAAACCCTGATAATTGTGGCAGCGGGAATACATTGAAGAGCGCCGTCACGAGAAAATAACCAAGCTGATACGCCCAGCGCTTCGCAAAAAACCACTCGCGCGCAGGTTTGCGCATCTGCATCAGTGTTTCGCCGCCCATCGCCGGCGCCAGCCTGTGACGAAATCGCCAAGGCAGCACCATCAATATCAATCCGATGTCCGCCCTACGCGTGATGTGATTCGAAATCACAATCACCGGGCTGCGCACTTCTTTCAAATGCTCGCGGCCCACCACGCACGGGTGCCCCAGAATCTTCGTCGCCGGCCAAACTAACGCGTAGTAAATCATCAAACGAAACCATCTCACTGGCTCCCACTGCGCCCACCGTGGGTAGGCATAGTCGCTGTGTCGCGCGGCCGGCCGTTGCAGCAGCCTCTGCACGTCGGCCACTGTCTTCGCTTCCGAAAAAGTTGTTTCGTTTAGCTCCACGTTGTAGCGCCGCTCAATCGCAGAAAGCAGCTCCACGCGATCGAGAGACGTCATTGATTCAAGCAATCCTCCTTCAGGAAGGGAAACTCCCAGCCCCGCGAGAAATTCATTCGCTGGCGCTTCGTTTTTTCGTGGCTCGAGCAGCTCTGGAATCCGTTCCGCGATCGCCGGTAATTTCGGTTTCCCCGTGGACGTTCGCGGAAAATCAGCCCCCGGCCAGATCACCCATATACGGATACGCTGATATTCCGCAAAAGATTGGTTCAAATGTGTCACCGCGTACGCGCACTCTTCCTCTATCTGAGCCGCAGCGCGTGGCGAATTGTCATCCCACGCTTGCGGCAGAAGCACTGCACACGGTTCCATATCGCTGCCTCGCTTGATAGGCAGCACTACACAATCGCGTATCTGCTTGTAGTGCCTCAGCCGCCCTTCCAAATCCTCCGGGTAAATGTTGAGCCCGGCCGGCGTCACGATCACATTCTTCTTTCGCCCGCGAAATCGCAAATTCCCTTCAGCGTCTAACTCCCCGACGTCGCCGGTTCGCAGCCATTCGCTGCCAGCCGTCCGCACTTCCCCCGCTTCCCAGTAGCCCGCAGAAACATTTTCTCCCCGTACCAAAATCTCACCGTCCTCGGCCAGCTTGAATTCGCGCCCAGGCAAAACCTTGCCGACACTCCCTTCTGTCGCCCGAAACGGATGATTCAAACTGATCAGTGAAGCCGTCTCCGTCATTCCATATCCTTGAACGACGGCAAATCCGAGCCGCTTGAAAAACATTTCGGTTTCGGAAGAAAGCGCCGCTCCTCCGCAAATGAACGCCCAAAATTTCCAGCCAAACATTCTGTGAATTCGCCGGAATCGCCACGCGCGTTTTAAAAAGGGCTTCCCTTCGGCCGTTTTACTCGCCGCCGCAAACCATTCACTCCAGCCGCGCGCGTCAATCTCTCGCCGTATTGCTCCATGCAGCGCGTCCAACATTCGCGGCACGGCAATCAGCGCCGTCGCACTTTCCTTCTTGACCGTCCGCAAGATTTCCAAGGGATTTGTAGAAGTCTCCAGCACAACGGTCGCACCTAGTAGCGGCGGCACGAACAACGTCATGAATTGCCCAAACACATGGCTCAGAGGCACCAGCGAAACAAACCGCAGCGGATGCATCCACCGCTCGTACTTCCGGTACTTCTCGATCTCCCGTTCAATTGGCTCCAGATTCGCTAGAAAATTTCCATGCGTCAGCACAACCCCGCGTGGCTCGGCCGTGGTTCCCGACGTATAAAGAATTTCTGCAATCGTATTTCTTTGTGATTCGTCTCTTGGATCGACCGCAAGTTCCTCTGGCAGCTTGGTTTCGGAAACTGCGCGCAAATCATTCAGAATCAGGGACGGAATTTCCAGGTCCAATTCTGGCAGGCTGTGATCCCTTAGGACTATTTTTACTTCGGCAGCGCGAATCGTCTTCTCTACAAATTCCAGACTCGCGCCTGCATCCATCGGCACCGCAATCGCTCCGCGCAGTAGAATTGCCCAAAAGCACGCAATCCATTCCGCGGAATTTGCGCCCCACAGCAATACGCGGTCGCCCGCTCCGATGCCCCTCCCTCCAAGCGCATCGCTCCAAAACAAGGCGTATGCAAATAGTTCGGAATATGTCCGCTTTTCCCGCCGGTACCCTCGCTTTTGCACGACAGCGGGATCGCCGCCGAACCGCGAAAACAACTCCATCAAGCCGACAAGATTCGCTCTAGACATGGGCTTTTCAGCCTGATGGTACGCCAAACCGGCATCTTCAGCCGCAATCCCGACTTCCGCTTCGCTTTGTATTCCAAGCCATCAGTCGCAATCCCCATGCCACGGATGGAACTTCTCCGCGCATCCAACCAAAACCTCTAACGTGAATTGCGCCGTTGTCGGTTACAATAGAAGAGGCTGGGGGAGCCGCCGCATTTCCCTCTTCAATTTGGTCTGTTGGGGTCAAGATGCCGGTACCTGTTTCTCAGGCGTGGACTGTTGCAACGTACGTCCTCAAGCAAAAGCTTGCGGGGCGCAAACGCTATCCGTTCGTCCTCATGCTGGAACCTCTATTCCGCTGCAATCTCGCCTGCGCGGGCTGTGGAAAAATTCAATACCCCGCGCACATCCTTAAGCAGGAATTGACACCCGAAGAGTGTTTTAAGGCCGTCGACGAATGCGGCACGCCCATGGTTTCCATCCCCGGTGGCGAGCCACTCATGCACTCGCAAATCGACAAGATCGTCGAAGGCCTCGTCACCCGCAAGAAGTACATCTACCTTTGCACCAACGCGCTGCTGCTCAAGGAAAAACTCGACCTTTTCAAGCCCAGCAAATATTTGACGTTTTCCGTCCACGTGGACGGCCAGCGCGACCATCACGATTTTTCCGTCTGCCGCGAAGGCGGCTACGACCAAGCCATCGAGGGCATCCGCGAGGCCGTAAAGCGCGGCTTCCGGGTCACCACCAACACCACGCTCTTCGACGGCGCCGATCCCAAGAGTGTCCGCGCTTTCTTCGACGAAATGATGGACCTTGGCGTCGAGGGCATGATGCTTTCGCCCGGCTATTCCTACGAAAAAGCCCCGGATCAAAAGCACTTCCTCGGCAAAGCCCGCACGCGCCGCCTCTTTCGCACCATTCTTGCCAATCGCAAGAAGTCCTGGCGTTTCAATCAGTCTCCGCTTTTCCTCGAAATGCTTATGGGCAAGCGCAACTACGCCTGCACACCTTGGGGCATGCCCACATACAACGTTTTCGGTTGGCAGAAGCCCTGCTACTTGCTGCAAGACGGTTATGCCGACACATTTCGGGAGCTGCTGGACGCGACTGAATGGCAAAACTACGGCACCGAATCCGGCAACACCAAATGCGCGAATTGCATGGTCCACAGCGGCTACGAAGCCTCGGCTGTAGATCACACGTTTAGCGGTCTGAGCGGCCTCTGGCAAACCATAAAAGCCACGTTCAATGGAACTTACACTGATCCCGACGCCATCGCGCTCCTGAACGAGCCCGTTCGTCCCGTGCACGCATTCAATCCGCTGGTGCAAATCGAATCCTCCAAGACGCAAATGGAAGAAACCCGCGCATGAGCATCCCGCAGCACATGAATCCGCACGTTGAGCCGGGCGCGGGCAAATTCGATCCCGATCAGCTCGAAGTTGCTCCCGGCCGCCAACGAGAAAGCGTCGAAGGCTGGATTCCCGAACTCGCCAGTGATCTGGAATTGCGCGAAGCGCTGGAAAAAGCGTTCGACTACCGCGGCGACGTCACTCTCACCAAGAAAGATGGCTCGAAACTCGAAGGCTACATCTTCGATCGCGTGTCCGGTTCCACATTGGAATCTTCCTTCGCTCGAATTCTCCCCAAAGATGGCAGCAGCCGTCAAAAAATTGCCTATTCGGAAATCGCGGCACTCGTGTTTTCCGGCCGCGACCCCGCCGCCGGTAAAAGTTGGGAAGCTTGGGTCAAAAAGTATTGGGAGAAAAAGGCATCTGAGGGGCATGGCGCGAGCCTCCATCCGGAAGCCCTTGAGTAACCCGGCAAGCGCTTCTATCCAAATAACTTATTTATTTTCAATAAATTAACGGAAGACATCCCCTCCTCTTTCCGTGGACTTTTGACCCCTCCTGTGTTACTATAAATCTCAGCATTTGTTAGTCTTGTACTGCCTTTTGATTTGTTTAAGGGGCTGCATTAGTTGGGTTTGCGGCTTTTTTCGGCAAGAGGATGTCACGGCGCCTTCCCCGTAAGCTGACTGCCAGTTGACGGAATCCGGAGCACGGACCAAGACAGCAAAGCAATCCCATGCTGGCCCGGCTCGACCGGCGTCACTTACGAGAGGAACGCCAAGTGAAGGAACAAGGCACAGTGAAGTGGTTCAACGCTTCGAAAGGCTATGGTTTCATCCAGCGCCAGACCGGAGAAGATGTTTTCGTTCACTTCTCCGCAATCATGATGGACGGCTACAAGTCCCTCAACGAAGGTCAAGCGGTGGAATTTGAAGTGAAAAAGGGCCCGAAGGGCCTGCAAGCAGAGAACGTTACAAGCCTCTAAGGCTGTGCTGAGGCGGCTCGCATGGGCCGCCAGTTTTTTCGGGAAAGATTTTTCGGTCTAGAAGATTTTCACGTTAAGTCCAACGAGTGGCCCCAAAGGTAGCAAGGAGGATACGGTGCAAGTAATGCAGGAAGGCCAGACCATCAAGCATGAAGTTTATGGACTCGGAATCGTGACCTCGTCCGATCAAGAGCGCACCTCGGTTGATTTTGACGATCACGGTCCCAAGCTCTTCGTCACGAGTATCATGACTGCGGAGCTGATCGGCGAGGCGCCCGCCGTGCCGCCCAAGACCAAGCGCCGCCGCAAAGCCTCCACCGCTGCGAAAGCCGCGAAGAAGGCCGCTGCCGCCGCCGCTCGTTCGTAAGTTTCGTTCCTTTCGAAACGCCCCTGTGCTTCGTGCGCAGGGGCGTTTTCCTTTCGCCCCTCTTCGACCCTTCCCCCTTCCTCCTAACTATGATCGCGCAGGGGCACTTCTTGTGATAGGGTTGCAGCCCATGAAGCGATTCATCCTGGTGCTGGGAATCCTCCTGATGCTCGCTGGTGCGGTTGGGCTTATCCATCCTCGCTTTACTTACAACAAAACCGAAGAAGTCGCGAAAATTGGCCCCGTTCAAGCCAACGTCACGCAGGAAAAAGTCATCGAGATCCCCATCGCGCTCTCCATTCTTATCTTGGTCGCCGGAATCGGCCTCACCGTCTTCGGCACCAAGTCCAAATCGTAAGCTCCCGCCTGCAAGACAATTTGGTCCCGTAATCTCTTTGGAGCATTGCTCTTCGGCTTTGATTGACTGCGCGGCAATTCAGGCGCATAAACAACGTAAGGTTCCTCTCAGGGTGCTTCAAATCTGAAGTCGTCCACGTAGTTTTGGAGAAAAAAATGAATTTCTTGCTGCGTCTCTCCCTCGCGGCCATGTTTTGCATTTTTGTTTTGCTTTCTTTTCCTCGCGCCCTCTTCGCGCAAACTCCCGGTGTCACTGACAAGGAAATCCTCATCGGCTCCTGCTCCGCTCTCGAAGGCCCGTCTAAATTTCTCGGTACTCAGACCGTAGCGGGAGCAAAGGCATACTTCGACTCCATCAATGGACAAGGCGGCGTCCACGGCCGCAGACTCAAACTCATCACCTCCGACGACAGCTACGATCCCGCAAAAGCCGAGGACTGCTTCAAGCGCCTGCAAAGTTATGGCGTGTTTGCCATGGGATTTTTTGTTGGCACACCCACCGCCGTCAAATACGTTCCGCTCGCCGAATCCAACAAAATTCCGCTTATCGGCCTGTTCACCGGAGCGCAGGTCATTTACACGCCACTGCGCCATTGGGTCGTCAACGTCCGCGCGGGCTACGCCGACGAAACCAAGGAACAAATCGACGGGCTGTGGAACACGCTCGGGTACAAGAAGATTGGCGTCATTTATCCTGATGATGCCTTCGGCGCCGCGGTTCTCGATGGCGTAAAGAACGCTCTCAGCGAGCACAATGGGCAGCCAGTGGCGGTTGGATCGTATCCGCGCCAGACTTCACAAGCCGACGCCGCAATCCAGACCGTTCGCGCGGCAAAACCGAACGCAGTCGTCATTGTTGGCCCTGCGAATACGGTCGCGCCGATCATCAAGCTTGCGCACGCGAAAGGCTGGTTACCGCTGTTTGTGACAGTGTCGTTCGTTGGCACGGACGATCTCATCAAACTCGCAGGACAAGACGTGGAAGGAATGGTGGTCACGCAAGTCGTTCCGCCGTATTACCTGACGGATCTGAAAACCGTTGCGCTCTATCGGCGATCGATGAACAAGTTTGCGCCGGGCGAAACGCCCAACTTCGTGAGCCTCGAAGGATTCGTGGACGCGATGGTGATGGTCGAAGGACTAAAGCGTGCGGGCAAAGAGCCGACACGCGATGGACTGATTCGCGGCATCGAGTCGCTGCACGATTACGACATCGAACTCGGACCACAGTTGAAGCTGAACTATTCGGCGCACGATCACAAAGGATTCAATCACGTGATTCCGAGTGTCGTGCGCGGAGGAAGAGCGGTGCCGTTCACGGATTGGACGACGGCCGCGCCGCGCTGATTCAAAAATCGCAAAAAGAAGATTCCTCGCTACGCTCGGAATGACAATTAGTGACGACTACTTAACCGCGGATTCGGCCTGGTCGAAGGCGTGATAGGAAGAACGCACAAGCGGGCCGGATTCAATGTGCTTGAATCCCATGCGCTCGCCGGCGATTTTGTATTCGCGAAATTCGTTTGGATGGACGTAGCGCACAATCGGCAGATGATCGCGCGTCGGCTGCAGATACTGGCCGAGCGTGAGAATGTCGGTACCTTGTTCCGCAAGCTCGTGCATGGTCGAAAGCACTTCACTTTTTTCTTCGCCGAGGCCGAGCATCAATCCAGTCTTTGTCGGAACATCGGGATGCGTTTGCTTCGCGCGGCGCAAAAGTTCAAGCGAGCGCTCGTAGACCGCACCTTTTCTCACTTGACGATAGAGGCGCGGCACGGTTTCCGTGTTGTGATTCAGCACGTCCGGCTTCACGGCGAGGACGGCATTCAGCGCGTCCCAATTGCCGCGAAAATCCGGAATCAAAACTTCGACCTTGCAGCCGGGAACGCGTTTGCGAATTTCGGTAATGGTGCGCGCAAAAATGGCGGAACCGCCGTCTGGCTGATCGTCACGATTCACGCTGGTGACGACGGCGTACCGCAAACCCATGCGCGCGACAGCTTCGGCGACGCGAAACGGCTCGTCCACATCGGGCGGGCCAACCGGTTTGCCGGAGGGCACCGCGCAGAAGCCGCAGGCACGCGTGCAGATGTCGCCGAGGATCATGAAAGTGGCCGTGCCGTGCTCCCAACACTCGCCCATGTTGGGGCAGCGGGCGCTCTCGCAGACGGTGTGGAGGTCCAGCGTGCGCATGGTACGCTTCAGTTCCTGATATCGCTCGCCGCCGAAGAACTTTACTCGCAACCAGTCGGGGCGGGGATGAGCCTCTGGCGTCGGCACCATTGCCCCTGAATTGGACGGTTGCGAATTGGAGATGATGTTAAAGGGAGAAGCCACGGGGCACGCTCGAAGGAAATAGTTTACAGGGGCGGAGGAGAGGAAACAAACTAGACCCTGCTTCGTGGCAAGTCCAACCGGATGCGTAGTTAACCATAATTACCCCCTCCCCCACCTTTTTTGCAAGTGCTGAAAATAAAGGGAGTTTAAGTCCTTTTTTGGAGCTACAGATAATAAACGGGTTAGAGCAGGATTTTTCGGATCTGCGCATTCTGAAGGAGTTAGCGCATTGACTGGCAAAGGCGAATTGATAAGGGTACACCCGGGTGGTTTTGTACAAAGACTGCGGAACAGAATGAAAACAAAGGAGTTGGCTTTCACTTCCTTGCAAAGAAGGGCAAAGAGAGTGAAAGAATAGAGCCGATTTGGTTCGCGTTAGCGAGCGGCTGTCTCGAAATTGAGGCGCGGGAAATGTGATTGCGCGAGGCAAGGTTAGCCCTTGGGCAGAGTCCGTTCAGGGTAAACCCGAAGTTTATGCGCAAAGTTAGAACAGAAAACGATTCGAAAAAAGTCGAGCGAAGAGACGGATTTGGTACAGCTGAACGAAATCTTCTACCTCTTTGGTTCTTTTTCTTGCGCTTGCACGTAGTCTGCTACTTGCTCTAGCGTTGCGAACCACACTCCGGGCTTCGACTTCATATAAATGATCAACTTCTCCAGGGCAGCAATCCGTGACCTGTGTCCGGTTATATGCGGGTGCATGGTTAGAATAAACATGGTGTGTTCCTGATAGGCGACATCAAACTCGCCTTTGTAAACCTCAAACACCAATTGCGGGTCGGGCAGCGAGCCGGCGGCCTGCGGTTCGTAATACGGATAGTCGTCCGCAATCCAATTAATCGGAAGCTCGATCATCTTGGTCCTCTCTCCATTGGTTAGGAGTTCGTAGGGTTCATCCATGGCCATGAAGCTGCTGTCATACAAGAACCCAGCTTTGCGAATCTGATCGAGAGTAAATTGACTGAAGGCCCAAGACGGGGCGCGGAAGCCGACTGGACGCTTGCTCGTCGCCTTGGTCAGATATTCGATGGACTGCGTCAGCAACTTCTCTTCCTGTCCGGCGTCGCCAATCGTTGGCAAGTTCTCGTGCATCCAGCCGTGAACACCAATCTCGTGCCGGTTGCGCTGCAAGATGTCCTTGATCATCTGAGGGTGCAGAGCCGCGCTCATTGCCGGAATGTAAAACGAAGCGGGAATGGAATGGCGGTCGAGCAAATCCAAGATGCGCGGCAAGCCAGTGGTCGCACCGTATTCACCCTGGGAGAGAGGAACAGGGAGGGGAGTACGTCTCCACAGCAATTCGTTGTCGACATCGAAAGAGAGGCAGACGGCCACGCGTGCTCCGTTGGGCCAAACTTTTGGAGTCAGCTTCTGGCCTGCTCGGACCAGGGTCACTCCTTGACGAACTTGCTCTTCCGTCGCATCGATGGGAATCGGCGGGAATCCAGGGACAGGCTGGTCCTGTCCAGCCGCAGGAAGGGCCGAGAAAAGTTTTAGGGCGAGTAGAAGCACAAACATTCTAAAGTTAAAGGACATAGGTCCTCTTTTGAAGAGAATTTGGTTGTCAGCCTACTCCTTCACTTTCGTATGTCAACTTTCGAGCGTAAGGACCGCAGAGTTCAGCCCAGGGCTCGTCGAAAAAGAGATAGAGGGCGGCAATCCGTCCGTCCCGGGCCATGATGAAATCAGTCCCTGCGTAAGATGGTGCCTCACCAGGGCGGCCCGCTACCCACCGGACGCGCCCGCCGTTGCCCGTTTCCTCGGGCTCGGCAATTGGCTGATACCGAAAGTCAAGGTGGGCAGCCCTGATCTCGCCCGCGATGCGGTCGATCTCGTCACGGCCACGATAGACTCCCTTGCTGGGGTCGTAGAACACGCCATCTTCGGTATAGAGCTCTTGAACGGCCGCGCGTCGGCGAGCGGGATCGCTCTCACCGAAGACTTCTTGAAGATTGCGGGTCAGCAGGGTCGATATGCTGTATGACATGGCCGGTCTCCCTCGTTTGTCTCAAGTCGCGTTACGAATCCCTATCGACATCCTCAGATGAATTACAACAATATTCGTTGCAACAAATATGTCACTCTTAACGTACAGCAGCTATTTGACCAGAAGGAGCAGTAAGCGACCAGCAGTATCGGCCGTAAAGTGGAAAAAAGGGCAGAAGTCTAACCCCTATTCCGTCAGGGCGTTGACGAGCGAAGTATGAGCGGCAATACTGGCCGCGCGGTCTCAACGCTCCCGCAGCTTATGACTTTCTTTAATCTTGCCGACCACTTTGTGGACCGCCACATTCGGGAAGGGCGCGCGTCGAAAATGGCGATTCGATGCGGCGAAACTAATCTCACCGATGGTCGCACCTATGGCGAGATGGCTGCCGACGTAAATCGCATTGGCAACGCGCTCTTGAACTTGGGTTTGCAGAAGGGGCAAAGGGTCCTGCTGTTGTTGCCGGACTGCCCGGAGTTCGCCGCGGCGTACTTCGGTGTCATCAAGGTCGGCGGCGTCGCGGTACCGACGAACACTGCCGGGCGAGCACCCGACTACGAGTACTTCTTGCGGGAGAGCGAAGCGCGAATCCTCATCGCTCATTCGACCATCTTCAACCAAGTCGCACCTGCATTGAGCTCCCAGCCGGATCTTCAGCATGTCATCGTCGTAGGCGAACCTCAGCACGGCTGTTTGTATTGGGATAAGTTGATCGCCGAAAGTTCGCGTGAACTCTCAGCGGCAAGGACAAGCGAGGAGGACATCGCGTTCTGGCTCTGGACGTCAGGCAGCACTGGTCGCCCAAAGGCCGCGGTTCACTTGCATCGCGATTGGCTTTGTTGCTGCCGAAGTTATGCTTCCGGAGTTCTCGGGATCAGCCCCGATGACATAACCTTTTCATCGTCGAAGCTCTTTCACGCGTACGGACTGGGAAATGGACTGATGTTTCCGTTTCACGCCGGAGCAACTACGGTATTGTTTCCGGGCAAAGTGCAAGCAGCGTCCGTATTGGAAATTGCCCGGCGCTTCCGTCCAACTCTATTTTTCTCGATTCCAACTCTTTATGCGTTGATGCTCCAGGAAGTCGAGCACGAGTTGTACTGCTTGGACAGCATCCGGCTGGCAGTTTCGGCAGCCGAACCACTACCAGCAGAAATCGTTCGCAGGTGGCATCGCAAATTCGGAATGGAGATTTTGGACGGCATAGGCTCCACGGAAGCCCTTCATATTTACTTGTCGGCGCGGCCTGGCCACGTCACGCCTGGCAGCACAGGTACACCAGTTCCGGGTTACGCGCTGCGCATTGTTGATTCGGACGGCGGCGAGGTACCGGTCGGGACGATTGGCGATTTGCTGGTCGCAGGAGACAGTATCGCGCCTTGCTATTGGAACCGGCACGAACTAACAAGCGAACGCATGAGGGGCAAATGGTTTTTTACGGGCGACAAGTATCGCGTGGATGCCAATGGCTATTATTGGTATGCAGGCCGTTCCGACGACATGTTTCGCGTTTCAGGCCAGTGGGTGTCGCCTACGGAAGTCGAGAGTGCGCTGATTGAGCACAACTGCGTTTTGGAGGCGGCCGTTGTGCCTTATCGGGAGGACGCTGAGCTTCACACGCCCAAAGCATTCATCGTCCTTCGTAGAAACATCGCTGCAACTTCCGAGCTCGCCGGGGAACTGCAAGACTTCGTGAAAAACCGCATCGCGCCATACAAGTACCCTCGCCGAATTGAATTCGTGGACCAGTTGCCGAAAAATGCGGCCGGCAAAGTTCTTCGCTACAGGCTCCGGGAAGGACCGTCCGATGAACACCCCCAAAAGCGTGTTTTGTCAAAGCGCCCAAGTCTTGGTTAACGCGACCGCGAGGCGTGCGCGAAAATAGAATCGCCGGACCGTCGGTAGTGATCGTTTAGTCGGAGAGGGCGTGAGGGAAGCATGGCGAAATGGAGTCGTCGGGAAGTTTTGAAGGCGGGGCTTGCCGCTTCGGCAGGAGCAGCAACGGCGGGCGTCACGCAGCCTCTCGCCGAAGCTGTAGATTCCCTTGCACACAGAGACCAAGCTTCTGGAGAGTCTTCCGCAACAGACACTCAGCAGCCGGAGTCAAAAGCATCTTGCGGACGCGAGCGATTGTTGATGGACTTCGGCTGGCGGTTTCATTTGGGGCATGCTTCCGATCCTTCGCGGGACTTCGGCTTTGGCGCGATCGAGGAGGAACTCGTATTTGCCAAGTCCGGCGGGATGCCTCGCGTGACCCAACTGAATTTTGACGACAGCGGCTGGCAAGCGATAGACCTGCCGCATGATTGGGCTGTGGAGCTTCCCTTCCAGAAAATCCTTGAGTCGGCCGATCATGGCAGCAAACCGCTCGGACGGAACTATCCTGAAACAAGCATCGGATGGTACCGGCGCGTTTTCGAGCTTCCGGAATCGGATGCGAACAAGCGGATCGCGGTGGAGTTCGACGGGGCATTTCGCAACGCCATGCTGATTTTGAACGGCTTCTATCTCGGGGAAAACTTCAGCGGTTACGCGCCCTTCGTTTTTGACGTGACGGACTTTGCCAATTTCGGCGGCAAGAACGTACTGACTGTGCGAGCCGATGCGACGCTAGGGGAAGGCTGGTTTTATGAAGGCGCGGGAATTTACCGGCACGTATGGCTGACGAAGACGGCTCCGATCCGTGTGGCGCAGTGGGGAACATTTGTGGAGTCGCGAGTCCAGGGAACGAACGCAGAGCTGCTGATCCAGGCAAAAGTGGAGAATGAAGGCGAAGAAGAAAAACTTTGCTCTGCGATTTTTCATGTTTTCGACGCTCAACAAAAACAAGTGGGCACGGCGCAGAGCAGACCGCAAAAGATTTCTCCCGGCGGTGACTTTACGTTCGAGGCTCGCGCGCTTGTGAAGAATGCAAGATTATGGTCGCTGGAGGACCCTCATCTCAATCACTTGATGACCGAAGTGAGAGCGGACGGCGCGGCGGTCGACGAAACCGAAACGACGTTTGGGATTCGGACGATTCGTTTTGACGCGGACAAGGGGTTTTTCCTGAACGGCAAGCCCGTGAAAATCAAGGGTACCTGCAATCATCAGGATCATGCCGGAGTGGGCTTGGCGCTGCCGGACCGGCTTCAATACTACCGGATCGAATGGCTGAAGGAGATGGGTTCGAACGCGTATCGCTCGGCGCCGAATCCTCCCACGGCGGAGCTTCTGGATGCTTGCGATCGCCTGGGCATGCTGGTTATGGACGAAACACGCATGATGTCGTCGAGTCCGGAAGGCTTGAGCGAACTCGAACGGCTGGTTCTGCGCGATCGCAATCATCCGAGCGTCGTCATTTGGTCGCTAGGCAACGAGGAGTGGTTTGTACAAGGCAGGCCGAGCGGTGCGCGCATCGTTAGCAGCATGAAGCGGCTGGTGCGCAAGCTCGATCCCACGCGGCCGGTGACGCTGGCAATGAACGGAGAGTTGGGGAAAGGCGCGTCGTTGGTGGTCGATGTGCAGGGATTTAATTATGCGGGAGCGGGCGAGAGCGGAAGCCTGAACACGGCTGAAAACATCGACAATTTTCATGCGAAATTCCCGAAGCAACCGACGATCGGCACGGAGACGGCGAGCACATATTCGACGCGGGGAATTTACGTAAGCGACAAAGAAAGGGGATATGCCAGCGCGTATGACGTGAATTTTCCGAGTTATGGGCTTAGCGCTGAAGGCTGGTGGAAGATTTATGATGAAAGAAAGTTTCTTTCCGGAGGTTTTGTGTGGGCGGGATTCGATTACCGCGGCGAACCTTTTCCCTACAAATGGCCGTGCATCAGCTCGCATTACGGGGTGATTGATACCTGCGGCTTTCCTAAGGACAGCTATTTTTATTATCAGGCGTGGTGGGGAGCGAAACCCGTACTGCACCTTTTGCCGCACTGGAATTGGGAAGGAAAAGAGGGCCAGGACGTGGCGGTGTGGTGCCACAGCAATGTGGATCGTGTGGAGCTTTTTCTTAACGGGACAAGTCTGGGCGAGAAGAAAGTCAGCCGTAACTCTCATGTGGAGTGGAACGTGAAGTACGCCCCGGGGGTGATCGAGGCGCGAGGCTCGAAGAATGGAAAGGTGGTGCTGACGGACAAGCGCGAAACGGCGGGTGCGGCGGCAAAACTGGTTCTCCGCCCGGACCGGGTTCAGATTGCGGCGGATGGGGAAGATCTTTCGGTCGTTGCTGTAGAGGTTGTAGATATGCAGGGACGTTTGGTGCCCACTGCTGACAACGAAGTCGTATTTCGTATTGACGGGCCGGGACGGCTTATCGGCGTTGGCAATGGCGACCCGAGTTGCCATGAAGCAGACAAGCCGGCGTCGTTTACCGAAGCAAGACGCAGCGCGTTCAATGGATTGTGCATGGCGCTGTGCCAGGCGCTCAAACAGCCGGGAGAGATTCACGTGGAGGCATCTTCGGTGGGACTTGAAAGTGGGACGATTGTTATTGCTGCAGCTCAAGCAAATCCGCGACCCGCAGTCTGAACATGATTATCGCGAGATGGTGGATAAATGGCTGAAACAGAACAGTTGCGAATTGAAGTGCCGAACGCTGGCGCGGTGTCGGGCGTAGTGATGCGTCCAGCGAACGCGAAATGGATGCTGGTGCTGGGGCATGGGGCGGGAGCGGGGATGCATCATCCGTTCATGAGCAAATTGTCGCGCGAGTTGGCTAGCGTGGGCGTGGGGACGCTGCGGTATCAGTTTCTTTACATGGAGGAGAGGCGGAAGGTTCCGGATTCGCCGGCGGTGCTGACGGCGACGGTAGCGGCTACGGTGCAAGCGGCGGTGAAAGCGGCTCCCGATTTGCCGCTCCTGGCGGGAGGCAAATCCATGGGAGGGCGGATGAGTTCGCAGGCGGTGGCCGAAGGACTGCTCGAAGGAGTGCGCGGGCTGGTGTTCTTTGGGTTTCCGCTGCATCCTCCAAACCGGCCGGGAACGAAACGAGCGGAGCATCTTGCGCGCGTGGCCGTGCCGATGCTGTTCCTGCAAGGGACGCGCGACACGCTGGCGGATCTGAAATTGTTGAAGCCGATTTGCGAGAAACTGGGCAAGCGCGCGACGTTGCACGTGATTGAGACGGCGGATCATTCATTTCACATGTTGAAGAAGTCCGGGAAAAGTGACGAGGAAGTGTTGCGCGAACTCGCGGAAACGACGGCGAAGTGGGGCGCGAAACTGGCGAGCGGGAAATGAGTGCCGCCTGGAGGAGCTCAATTTTTCTCTGAGATGAGGACCTAGCGCTTACGCACTGGGTTAACCGTGGCGTGCCTGCGTTGCTCTCAAAAAGTACAGCGCGCAGCCAGCAAAGAACCGATCTGAAGATCGGCCACTACACAAGCAAAGAAAAAGATGCCGGGCTAAGCCGCGGCGTTGCCTCAGAAACCTAAGAAGAGAGGCCTACAATTCGGCGAGATGGGAGGCGGGGACGAGGGCGGTCTTGCCGTAATGTTCGCCGTCGAGGACGCGCACTTCGTAAAGGCGCTCGGTCTCGCGAAGATCGAGGATGCGGACCTGGGTGCCGCAGGGCACCATGAGGAGTTTTTGCGAAGCGATGAGGAGAGATAACCCAACGTCATCATTTGCCGCGTCGAGCTTCTCCCTTTCCGTAGCGGTATCTTCATCCACAGAGAGCAAGATGAAGGAGAGTTTGCCGTCTCCGCAAAGCGTGGCGAGCTGGCCGACACAAGAAGGCGGAGTGGAAGCTTGCGAAGGCGACGGTGGCGGCGGAATTTGCAAGGCGGAAGTCTGTGGGGAGAACGGCTGATCGAGAGTGCCGACGAAACGATAGCCGCGTTTGGGTAGCGTTTCGACGAAGCGCGGTTTTTTCTTGTTGTCGCCGAGCGCCTGGCGCAGTTTTCGAATGGCCGTGTTGAGGCTGTGGTCGAAATCCACGAACGTGTCGCCCGGCCAGAGACGTTTTTCGAACTCTTCGCGCGTGACGACTTCGCCCGGGCGCTCCAACAGAAGGGCAAGAGCCTGAAAAGGCTGGATTTGGAGTTTGACTCTGCGGCCGGATTTGTAGAGTTCACCGGCGCAAAGATCCGCACGAAAGACGTCAAACCGTACAACGCGGGGCGCGGGAGCCGGGGACGACATAAAGCTGCCTCTTCGTGAGACGACTATACCACCGGCGGGGACCCCCAAGTGCAAAGAGACGCAGCGCGAGTAAGTGCCGTGTTTTTGAGAGGTTCGCGGTTCATTTTAAGTGGCTTTTTTTTTCAGACGCAGTGCATTGCACTTGAGCGTGGGATGCGCGAAAGTGCGCGCATGTTCATGGCGCCAAGTAGCCTCTCCGGGCCAAAAAGAGAAATGGCCACACGCGGCGCCGAAATTGATAACAGGAGAATCCCCATGAAAAAGAGAATTTTTGCAGTAGCAAGTCTGGTTGCGTTTTCCACCCTAGGAGCAACTCAGGTTCTCCGGGCGCAGGAGCCCGTGGTGGCAAACATTCCGTTTGCGTTTTCCGCTGGTAACGCGACGCTGCCTGCGGGTGAGTATCGCGTCGAGAAAATGGGCGGCAATGGAGCAGTTCTTCTGATTCGCTGCGCAGACCCAACTGCGGCCGCCCTGGTAACAACGATGCCGGCGGGAGGGGGAAACAATCAGCAAACAAAGTCGAGGCTGGTCTTCCACCGGTATGGCAACAAATACTTCCTTTCGCAGGTGTGGAGTGCCGGAAGCAGCAGCGGAAGAGAACTCCGGAAATCTGCGCGAGAGAAGGAAGCTGCCTTGTCCGCAAAAACCGATACGCAGAGCCAGGTTGTCTTGTACGCCCGCCTTGCCCCAGCCAAACCGTGACGCGTGACGCCCCCTGCGTCCGAGCGGTAAACAAACGGGAATCCGAGTCCATCCCCGGATTCCCGTTTTGTTTTGTTCAAACGAGTAGGAGTTGAAGGAAAACGAACGACAGAGAGTGGACGAAACAACGCTCAGCGAAGATTAACGATCAAAGCGGGCTGCGGGAAGAGCGGACGAAGTCGCGCAGGACGGTGACATTGGGACCGTAGACACCGATGCGGCCAGCGTCCACAGGCAAGCCAAGAAGCTCGGCTTGTTCGAGATCGACGCCAGCATCATCGAGTTCGGACAAGCTAAAACCTTGCGCGGGAAGAACGCGATTTAGACCCGTTGGGTAAACCGGACGGGGCGGGCGATGACGCCGCCAGGGGCGTCGCGCTATCTCGTAGAACTGCTGCCAATCGCGTTTTTGCCAAGTGGTCATTTCCAAAAATCTCTACTTCTTACTATGTTCCTTCTACTGCCTTGGATGCGCAGGGTTCCAAAAAGGTTCACCTGGGCCTCGCACGCTTGCCGTGACGATACGATATTTCTTCGCCGGCAAGCGATTTTCCTCGGCTGTTGTATCAAACACGTTACGGGGGGATTTGTTGCGCCGTGGGTGGGCCGGCGCAGAACGCACCATTCAAGGCAAGCGAGCGGGGTATACACGCCCGAACCGCCCGGCGTGCAGCTCGCCAATGAACTGGCGCTATACTACGCAAGTTAATGCTGGGTACCAAGAGAAAATGAGCGCGTCCACCCACATTGTCGTTCACTATCACGAGCTATGGCTGAAGCTCGGGAACCGACTTTTCTTTTTGCATCAGCTGAGGCGGGCGATGCTCCGGGCGCTGGAAGGAATTTCGGTCGTTCGAATCACGCAGCCAGGGGACCGCTACCTGATTGAACTGGAAGAAGCAGACCAAACAGAATTGGCGATCCGGCGGCTGCATCAGGTTTTTGGAATATCACACTTGGCAATCGCGCAACGCGTGGAATGGAGCCATCGGCGGCAAGAGGATTTGCTGCCGCAACTTTGCGAAACTGCGTGGGAGGAGATTCGAACGGAGAGTTTTTCGACGTTTGCGGTGCGTGCGAAGCGAAGCGACAAACGGTTTCCGCACAACGGCATGTTTCTCGAGCGTAAAGTCGGTGGAATGTTGTTCGACAAACTTGTGGAAGCAGGGCGCCCGGCGAAAGTTGATTTGAAAAATCCTGAGCTTACGTGCCGCATCGAAGTGACACGCGGGCCAGTTTTAGTTTATGCGCGGCGCATTGCTGGACCGGGAGGCTTGCCACCGAATACCGCCGGGCGGCTGACGTGCTTACTCAGTGGCGGATTCGATTCGGCGGTTGCGGCGTACAAAATGATGAAGCGCGGCGCGCATTTGAGTTTTGTGCATTTCTGGGGTGGTGGCGCGGAGCCGGGGGAATCTTCGATCCACGTGGCGCGGCGGCTGGTGGAAAAGCTTGTGCCGTGGCAAGGGAGCGCGAAGCTTTATCTTGTTCCGTTCGAACCGTTGCAGCGGGAAATTGTGGGTCGCGCGGATGAATCATTTCGAACGCTGCTTTACCGGCGATTGATGCTGCGAATTGCGCAGCGCCTCGCGCTCCGCGAAAAATCAAAAGGACTTGTTACGGGCGACAGTCTAGGGCAAGTTGCTTCGCAGACATTGCGGAATTTGCAGGCGGTTGGGTCCGTTGCGCGGTTGCCGCTTTACCGGCCGCTTGTTGGCGACGACAAATTGGAGATTCAGGATTTGGCCGCGAAAATTGGGACGTACGAAATTTCCGCGGAGCGCTTCCACGATTGCTGCGTGATCCTGCAGCCGAAGTCTCCAGCACTTTTCGCGACTAGCGAGCAACTTGACGCAGCGGAAGAGCAATGCGACGCGAGTGCGCTTGTCGAACGCGGCTTACAAACAACCTCAGTCGAACGTTTTCGTTATAGGAATGGAACCATCGAAAGACAAATAGCCAAACACAGACGTACCGCAGAGCACCTTTCCAAGGGATAAGACTCGGCAAGCCTGGCGGCTCGCCGCTGCAAATTCAGGAAGGTTCTAAACTCTTACCAACGATTCCCGCGATCGCCACGATCTCCGCGGTCGCCACGATCTCCGCCCCGGCCACCACCGCCCCGGCCACCACCACCGCCGCGGCCACCACCATAACCGCCGCGACCACCGCCGCCACTGCGTTCGGTCTGTGGCCGAGCTTCGTTCACGACTAGATTGCGCCCACCGAAATTTTGCCCGTTCATGGTATTGATTGCACGATCCGCTTCTTCGTCATTTGAAATTTCAACGAAGGCGAACCCGCGCGATTGGCCCGTAAAACGATCACGAATCAGGTTCACTGCCGAGGGATTGACACCGGCCTGCGCGAAATATTCGTGCAGGCTATCTTCCGTAGCGGAAAACGGAAGATTACCAACGTAGAGCTTCTTCACTTACGGACTCCTTCTGCCCGGAACCCACCTGCGAGTCGCGGAGCGCGCCGAAGAACCAGCAACCGTTCACGGGCAGAGAAGACACCATTCCACCACGGGTTCGGACCCTTACTTCAGCGGTCAGTTGCATGGTCTCGGAAATTGACGGGTTTTGCAATGAATTTTCTACGCGCCAAGCGTGGTGAAAACAGCGCGCCGGCAAGGCCTGCGGGCTCGCACACTGTGTTAGGATGCGCTCAACTTGGTTCTGCCGGAGTCGCGATGCGTGGAACGATGATGGATTTTCCGCTGACGCTTCCGCATGTGCTGGAGCGTAACTCGAAGCTTTTCTCGCGCATCGAGATCATTTCGCGGAAGCCCGACCGCTCCATCAAGCGGTCGAATTACGGCGATTTTTACCGGCGCGCGAGGCAGCTTGCGTCCGCCCTGACGAAACTCGGATTGCAACCCGGAGATCGCGTGGCTTCGATGATGTGGAATCACTCGGGCCATCTGGAAGCGTTTTTTGGCGTGCCTTGCGCGGGCGGAATCCTTCATACACTGAATCTTCGGCTTCATCCACACGAAATCGCGGCAATCGCACAGCATGCGGGGGATCGTTTTCTCCTGGTGGATGACGTTTTGCTGCCGGTGCTGGAAAAATTTCGCGCGGATGCGCCCTTCGAGAAGATCATCGTGGTTCCCTACGGCTGCGGCGAAGCTCCTGCGGAATTCTCGAATTACGAAGAGTTGCTGGCTTCCGCGCCTGCGGATTTTACCTATCCCGAAATCGATGAGAACGACGGCGCAGCGATGTGCTATACGTCAGGCACAACAGGTTTTTCGAAGGGCGTGATTTATTCTCACCGAGCAATCGTGCTTCATTCGTTTGCAGAAGCGATGACCGATTCTTTCGGAATCAGCCACCTAGACACGGTCTTGCCCGTCGCACCAATGTTCCATGCGAACGCCTGGGGTTTGCCTTACACGTGCGTAATGCTCGGCTCACGCGTGATTCTGCCCGGGCCAAACGTTGACGCAGAAAGCGTCCTCGATCTCATTGTTCAGGAGCGCGTTACGGTGGCATGTGGAGTACCGACGGTATGGCTTGGAGTCCTCTACGCGCTCGAAACGAATCCGGGGCGCTGGAAATTACATGCTCCGGTTCACATTGTGTGCGGCGGAACGGCTCCGCCGGAGCGCTTGATGCGCGCGCTCGACAAATACGGCATACACATTCTCCATCTTTGGGGAATGACAGAAACCACGCCGCTTGCGACCGTGGGGCGCTTGAAGAAGCACATGCACGAATGGGGCACGGACCAGCAATACGAAGCAAGAGCAAAACAAGGATGGCCCGCTCCGTTTGTGGAGCTTCGCGTGATGCGACGGGAGGATTCGGCGCCGGGCTCGCCAGTTCCAGAGGGAATCGAAGCACCGTGGGACGGGGCAACTCCCGGAGAGCTGGAGATTCGCGGGCCGTGGATCGCTTCGCATTACTACGAATCGCCCGATCAGGCGCATCGCTGGACGCCGGATGGATGGTTTCGAACGGGAGATGTGGCAACGATTGATGAAGAAGGCTTCGTCAAGATCGTAGATCGCGCGAAAGATCTTGTGAAATCCGGCGGCGAATGGATCAGTTCCGTCGATTTGGAAAATTGTTTGATGGGACATCCGGCGGTGAAAGAGGCGTGCGTTGTCGGGATTCCTCATCCGAAATGGCAGGAGCGGCCGTTAGCAGCGGTTGTTCTAAAAGAAGGCCACAGCACAACGCCGGAAGAGCTGCGTCAATTTCTTGCGGCCTGCTTTGCCAAGTGGCAGCTTCCCGACGCATTTGTTTTCGTGGAAGCGATACCGCGGACGAGCGTGGGCAAGTTCAAGAAAATTGCGCTGCGCGAACAGTTCGCGAACTGGAAGTGGGAATAGTTGACTCTATTTCGGCGGCTCGCTCGCCGGCTTTGCAGGAGCCTGTTCGGCTTGCAATTCGTGAGCACGAGCGATCAGTTTCTTGATTTTTCCCTCAATCGAAGCGTCGCCGATGTGTTCTTCCTGCAGAACTCCGTCCGCGTCCACGGTAAACGTATGAGGAATCGCGGTGACGCCAAACATTTTGGAGACCGGCCCGGTAAATCCGCCGTCACGGTACTGAGGCCAGGTCATTTCGTGTTTCTCGATAAATTCCTTCCACGCCGGCTCGCTCGTATCCAGGCTAACGCTCAAAATCACCAGCGGTTCGTCCTTGAATTTCTTGGCCACCTGCTGAATGTGCGGGAGGGCTTCCCGGCACGGCCCGCACCAAGTCGCCCAGAAATCCAGAAGCACGACTTTGCCTTGCAAGTCGTCCATGGAAATCTTGCGACCGTCCACCGTCGTCACGCTGAAAGGGGGAGCCATTCTGGCTCTAACCAGCTCGGGCCTCTCGATGTATCTAGTTGCGCGCTGACGCTGCGGGTCATCGGGACGAGCCATCTTCACGAATTTGTCAAATTGCGCTTTGGCGGGGTCGTCCGCACCCATGTTGGCAAGCGCGATTCCATCCAGATAGATTGCGTCGGGAAAATTCGCAGCGGCCGCTAGAGCCTTTGTAGTTTCGTCATGAGCGCGCGAAAAAGCTTCGTCCTTGTGCTTCTGCTTACCTTCGTTCACAAGCACGATTGCGTACTGATAGTGGGCCAAGGCGAGATCTCTGGGTTCCTTTGCATCGGCAATCATTTCCGTGGCGCCGAGTTCGGCGATTTTCCACTCTCCATATTGGATGCCGTATTTCACCATTTGCTTCTGGCATGCCTTGCAGTGACCACCGTCCTGCTTATCCGCTTTTTTGAAATCGTCCAAGGCGAATTCTGCGTGGTGTTCCTTAACTTCTTGCAGGGCGTGTTCGTATGTCTTCTTCGCCTTTTCATCCGTTGGCCCGCCGGTTGCGTCCTGACTAACGGCGCTTGCGGCGAAGAATCCAAGCGCCAGAAAAACGAGAATTGTTTTCATGCTGCGGGCCTCCGGTGGGCGGTTCGGGTTCGAGCCTATGGTAGTGCCAAGCCGGTGACAGTCAACTCTTTCTGCGCGCCGCGATGGCGCTGAAAAATAAACGAGTCGAGGCTGAAGGCACTCTATCCCGGATAGACCGCGCTCTGAATGGGCAACATCGAACCGCCCGCGTCCACGTTCAGCACGCCTCCCGTCACTTGGGAAGATTCGTCGCTCAATAAATAGATCACCGCATACGCCGCGTCCTGCACAGTTTGCATACGCCCGAGCGGCAACTTTTTGCCTTGCTCAGCGATTGCTGCGGCATCACGTCCTTCTCCTTTTTGAATCGCGAGTTCGCCCTCGGTCGCGATCCAACCTGGAATCAAGTAATTCACCCGAATACGATCTGCGGCAAAGGCGCCGGCCAGAGTTCTCGTCATCGAGAGCATTCCACCCTTGGCAGCAGCATAGGCGACAAGATTGGGCAATCCCTGAATTCCGCAGACCGATCCCATATTCACAATGCTGCCGCCGCCACACTCGCGCATTCGTGGTACGGCGTGCTTCGTCACATAGAACGCGCTTCGCAGATTTACTTGCAGAACCATTTCCCAAAGGTCGGTGGTGGTTTCTTCCAGCCGAGCGCGTGGAAACCATCCCGCGTTATTCACAACTCCTGTCAGCTTCCCAAATTTTTTTACTGCAACATCCGCGAGTGCCGCGCACTGATTTTCTTGTGTCACGTCCGTTTGCTGAAAAACTGCCTGACCGCCATCGCTGCGAATCTTCGCAGCTGCTTCTTCTCCCCGTTCCTTTTGAATATCTCCCAAGGCCACAGAGGCACCTTCAGCAGCCGCCATATGCGCGCAGCCAAATCCAATCCCCTGCGCAGCCCCCGTCACGATAATAACTTTCCCCGCCAGCCGTCCGCTCATGGCTATCTGTCTCCACGTGTAACCGCACAAAGTCTACGCGCGTACGCACCAATTTTGCAGGGCAACCTGAAAGGCAGCTAAAATGCGTCTCCGGAGGAAGCGGCCCGTGAGGTTTGCAAGCCGGAAAACGTTTCTTGTGGGCGCGTTTCTCTTGTTTTTGCGAATCATTTTGCAATTGCAATGTTCCGGGCAGCAATTACAAACGGAAGGTGGACCATTAGCCTCGACTCTCGACCGCCGAAACTTTGTGGGAGACGAAGCTTGCCGAGGCTGTCATAGCGACAAAGCAGCGAGTTATTTGGCTACGGCACATCATTCGAGTTCGCAATCGCCGACCAAGGAATCTATTCTTGGTTCCTACGCTAGAGACAAAAATATTCTGAAGACGTCCGACCAGGCTTTGTTCTTCCGCATGGATGCAAAACCCGATGGCTTTTATCAAACCGCCGTTTGGGGGATTCCACCAGCGACGACTTCACGCTCGGAGAAAATTGCGGTCGTCATCGGCTCAGGCAGAAAGGGGCAGACTTATCTTTATTGGAAGCGCGGTCAGCTCTTTCAGCTCCCCGTTTCGTATTGGACCGATCTGGATACGTGGATTAACAGTCCCGGATATCGCGACGGCGAAGCGAATTTTGAGAGGCGCGTCATTTCCAATTGCCTCGGCTGCCATCTTACGTACGCCGAAGCTATCGGTTCGCCGGTGCTTTCAAACCAGTTCAAGCCGGAGAGTCTGGTCTACGGGATATCTTGCGTACGCTGCCATGGAGGGGGGCGCGCGCACGTGGAAGCAATGGCGGCAAAGAAGCAGACAACAAATATTATTAACCCGGCCAACCTGAATCGCGATGATCAAATCAACGTTTGCGCGCAGTGCCATGGCGGGCTTCGGGCACCTCTCGCTGATCCTTTTTCGTATGTTCCAGGAAAATCTCTCGACAAATATTTCCGCAGAAACCTGGCCAGTGCCGTTACGACGGCGGATGTTCACGGCAACCAAGTCGCGCTCTTGCAAAGCAGCCGGTGTTATCAATCTTCGACGAACATGAGCTGCTCCACGTGCCACGACGTCCATCAAACTCAGCGCGATCCCGCTGCATTCTCGGAACGATGCCTCACATGCCATCGTGCTGAGTCCTGTGGTGAGTTTCCAAAACTAAAAGAAAAACTTACTGGGAATTGCGTTACATGCCACATGCCCGTACAAGCTTCCAACGTCATTATTTCGAATCAGAATACGAAACCCACGCGCGCCATGGTTCGCACGCATTGGATTAAGATCTATCCTGAAGTCCATTTGGACTTTTTGCCTCCGGATCACTAGAAGGCTAGACGACAGTAAATCCCTTAGCCGCTTCGGGCGCGGTGGAGTAGAGCTCCACAAGCTTGTTCACGTTGGTCATTTCAATGATTTGACGGACCATCCCCTGAGCGCCCGCGATGCGCAAAGCTCCACCAGCTTTTTTCAATTTGGCGTGGCACATCACGAGAATGCCGATACCAGAGCTATCGAGAAAGTTCACTTTGGAAAGGTCGAAGATGACTTTCCTGTGATTTTCCTTGAGCAATTTCGCCAGATTCCATTCCACGTTCTGGCTGTCGCTGCCCATGGTCAAGCGACCCGACATGGCGAAGACGTCGATGTCCGGGGCGATGGTGGTATGTTCGATTTGGAGAATCACCGGGCCTCCTCCAAGTGTGTCGTTATTGGGAGAGTTGCCGATAGGCCGCAATCGTGGAGAAACATAGGCTTGCCGAGCCAGCATGTCAACCGGTACGAGCAGCAGAGGGGCTGCCGAATTGCGAAAGGGCCGATTCAGAAGTCGGTCCCACAACATCGTGCAAGTCGAGTATGAAACTGCTAAGTGCGATAGGAGGCGTTGATACGGACGTATTCGGCGGTGAAGTCGCACGTCCAGTAACGCGCGACGGATTTGCCAGCGTGAAGATTGACGACGATGGGGACGCGATCGGCGAGAAGCTTGTTGCTGGCGGCGCGTTCGTTGAAATCCAGGGGCTGGCCACGTTTCAAGACCTTGATTCCCGCCATGGTGATTTCGACGAGAGATGGATCGAATTTGACGCCGGAGCGGCCGGCGGCGGCAAAGATGCGGCCCCAGTTGGGGTCCCCACCGGCGAAAGCGGTTTTGACGAGGGGGGAAGTAACGATTGTTTCAGCGATTTTTTTGGCGGCGGATTCGGTTTTGGCGCCGCGGACTTCGATTTCGATGACGCGTTGGGCGCCTTCGCCGTCGGCGACGATTTGCTGGGCGAGGGAGCCGCAGACGGATTCGAGAGCGGCCGCAAATTGACGGTGTGCTTTGGAGCCGTTCGAAATGGCAGGGGCGCCGGCGGCACCGTTAGCGAGAACGAGAAGCGTGTCGTTGGTGGAAGTATCACCGTCAACGCTGACGGCATTGAAGGTGCGGCCAGTAACTTCGCGGAGAGTGCGATGCAATAGCGAAGGAGAAATGTTCGCATCCGTCACGACAAAGGCGAGAGTCGTGGCCATATTTGGATGAATCATGCCTGCGCCTTTGGCGCAGCCGATGAGATGGATGCGCTTGCCGGACATGCGGAAGGAGGCTGCGGCAGTTTTGGGGCGTGTGTCCGTGGTGCAAATGGCCAGAGACATTTCGACAAAAGAGCGCGCTGAGGCGCGGCGATTGCGGGCGAGCTTCGGTAGAGCGCGGAGAATCTTTTCGACAGGAAGCTGAACGCCAATGACACCGGTGGAGCAGACAAAAATCTCTTGCGCGGGAAGTCCCAAACGCCGCGCTGTCTCTTCCACTGTTCGCAACGATGCAGAAGTACCCTGCTCGCCCGTGGCGCAATTCGCATTGCCCGCGTTCACGACAACAGCGCGCATGCGGCCCTTTGATTCAGTGAGATGTTTTTTGGAGAGCGTGACAGGAGCGGCTATGACGAGATTCTGAGTGAAAACAGCGGCGGCGGACGCGGGTACGTCACTCGAAAGGATGGCGAGATCAAGCGCTCCGGTCTTTTTGAGGCCGCAGGCGGTGGCGGCGAAGCGAAATCCTCTGGGAAGGGCAGCTTCTGTGGGGGCGTGAGTCATCAGATCACGATTCCACTGACAATTTCGTCGCCCCAATCGCGCTGGTCTAGTGCTGCGATCGCCTTTCTGACCTGATCTGGTGAAGTGCCGCCTGGAACATTCTTTGCTATAAGAGCAGCTTCGACAGTCAGGAACTGCCTGAGGTCTTCGTCAAACGCAGGCGAGAATTTCTTCAATTCGGATATTGGAAACTCGGTCCACACAACCTTTTGGCGTTCAGCTTCCTTCAGAACTTTTCCGACGATGTCATGGGCCTGACGGAATGGAATGCCCTTACGCACCAGATAATCGGCTGCTTCCGTAGCCAAGAGCGCTGGATTGGAGGCCGTGGCCCGCAGCTTCTCTTGGTTAAATCGGGTGGCGAATAGAGCTCCAGATGCAACCAAAAGCATTTCCGCCACTTGATCGTGCGTGTTAAAGAGGACTTCCTTGTCTTCCTGCAAATCACGTTGGTAGCTGGTGGGCAATCCTTTGAGTGTCGTCAGTAATCCCAAGAGAGCGGCGTTGACGCGACCACTTTTGCCGCGGATAAGCTCCCAACAATCGGGATTTTTTTTCTGCGGCATGAGACTGCTGCCTGTCGAGTATTCGTCGGGAAGAATGACGTAGGAAAATTCTTGAGACGCAAAGATTACGAGATCTTCTGCTAAACGAGAAAGATGAGTAGCAATGCCGGCAAGCGCGAAGAGGTAATCGAGAGCAAAATCGCGGTCACTAACAGCGTCCAAACTATTCGCGGAAATACGCGTAAATCCCAGCTCAGCTGCAACCGCTCGACGGTCAATTCCGAAGGAATTGCCAGCTAGTGCTCCCGAACCCATGGGGCATACGTTGGCACTTTCTGCCGCGAGCCGTAATTTTCTGGTGTCGCGCAAAAATGCATCGGCATGGGCCATGAAAAAATGTGCGAGGAGAATCGGCTGCGCGTGCTGCATGTGCGTCATTCCGGCCATTGGGATTTCAATCGTTTGCTCAGCTTGAATACAGAGCATTTCTAGAACTGCGCGAATCGCCGCCATAATTTCACTTGTGGCGTCGATGACGAAGAGGCGGAAGTCCGTGGCGACGAGTTCGTTGCGGCTACGGCCGGTGTGGAGTTTCCAGCCGAGAGGCCCGAGTTCTTCGACGAGTGCTTTTTCGACGAAGTGGTGGACGTCCTCGGCGTCGGCACCGGTTTTTTCGAGCCATGCGGAATCGTTTTTCGCACGTTCTTCGATTTTGTCGAGAGCAGCAAGAGTATGTTTTACCTCGGTGGAGGTGAAAATGCCGATGGGTTCGAGCGCTTTAGCCCAAGCGCGGTCCACCGCAATTTCATACGGGAGCAACCTGCGAT
>Ga0126376_10000143_pt1 | contig 32221 bp, 26 predicted proteins | sample PanSoiMetPlot_15_FD_92760 | JGI IMG/M metagenome (GOLD analysis project Ga0126376, IMG submission 92760) | Tropical forest soil microbial communities from Panama - MetaG Plot_15 | ecosystem: Environmental > Terrestrial > Soil > Tropical forest > Bulk soil | place: Panama | collected 2016-02-17 | reverse complement strand
TTCGTACGAGCGGAAGACCTCGGCGTGCAGCCGGTCGGCGTATTTCGCGCCAATTCCGTTGGGGTGCTGCGCAAGCTGGTCGGTGATCTCGTCGGCCGACCACCCCTTGCCGGCCAGGTGCCAGACTACGGCTTGAAATAGCTCACTGCGTTGACCTTCGGGCGCGCCGTTTTGGATTAGTCCATCGTAGTCGAGCGAACCTTGCGGATCAGCTTCATTGAAATCGAATCCGCCAGCTACTTGCCCGCTGTGGCGTGCGAAGAGCGTGTCGATGAAGGCGTCGAGCGATGGCAGCTCGGCGCATTGGCCGATCTGCAACCCTGAGATGGTGATGTAACGCGCGGTGTTGCGGTAGAGCTCGATGCCGGCGCCGTTGCGGTCGAAGACGAACCTGCGGTGCGTCTCGGGTCCGCTCGCCGTGCCAATGATGTGCAGCCCGCCGCCCGAGACCGTGATCTCCCGGTAGGCGCCGTTCGCCTCGCCGCACACTTGTTCGGCCCAAGGTTCCAGCTTGGTGCTTTCCTGGTCGACGCAGTGGTCAAGGTCGATAGCGCAAATGTTCGAATCCTTGAGCATGTAACCGATGCCGTCGGCGTTGCCGGCGGCGACCGCAGCGACCGCGTCGGCGTAGCTGCCCCAGGTGGACGGATCGTTCGAGCGCGCGTTGCGTCTCGAGTCACGCGCTTGGCGAGGCGGCTTGGTCCACTTCTCCTTGCCGTTTTTCGTCACGCGTAGCTCCCATGGCCAAACGACCCACCGCTGCTGTTCGGTCAATGGGACGAGCGCGGACGGCAGATGTGCGAGGTCGGCGTTGTAGGTGCGCGGCTTCGTGGTCATGGCCGCTTTCCTCCGAGCCGGTAAAAGATGCTCCTGAGCCACTTGCCCTGCCTCTCGGTCGGCTCGCGCCAGAGCGTGCGGGACGCCATGTCGTTCACGAACTCCTGTTCTTTCGCCCGTAGCCGGCTGCCGTATCGCTGGCACCACAGCGCAATCTCGTGCCAGGTCGGCGTGCCGTCGACGTTGGCGAAGTCCGCCGCGCCGTGGTGCTTGTCCTCGGCCGAGCGCAGGCCGGCGTCATAGCCGGCGTCGTAGAGCTTCCTCATCTCAGCTTCGGTTAGCGCGCCGCCGTTCGGCTCCTCGATGCCCTCGGCGAGCGCGTGGATGTCCAGCCCCTCGCTGCGCAAGGTGCGCTTGATGGCGCGCGCGGCCGCGATCACATCGCCGTCGCAGTCGGACGCGAGCATGCGGATCATCTTGCCGAGCTTGCCAGTGATGGGCGCCAGGTTGCTGGTCACGGCCTGCTCCAGCATCGCTTGCGGTGGCCGCATCCTTTGCAGCGCCAGTCGGCAGGATCGTCGTAGGCGCGCGGTAATAGTTCGTCGGCGCGCGTCGCCTCGATCACGGCGACCGCGCGGTCGGACCAAATCTGTGACTGTTCGGCGTTGAACGGCTCCAGGAGGTGGAGGCGCGCGCAGGTGTCGGCGTTCACCGCGGTGAAGATCGCTGGGTGGTCGGTGACATCGAGGTAGGCCTGATAGAGGGATACTTGCGCCGCGTATTGCGGGTAGGCCTTCTCAAGGCCGTCGCGTTCGAGCGAGCGCCAGCCCTTATCGCCAAGGCACTTGTGTTCCCACAAACACGGAAAGCCGGCTTCGCGCAACTCGGGGCCGGACACGAGGATCCCGTCGGCGTGGCCGCGGAACAGCCCGCCCGCCGCGCTGAAGCTGAGCTGCTCAACTGGCGCGAACTTGAAGCCGGCGCGAATGAAATGTTGACGACTTAGTTCCTCAAAAAAGTGCCCGCGCGCGAAGATGTCGCGGGTCTGCGAGAGGTGCACGGGGGTGCACATCCAGTCGTATTGCACGCGACGCAAGCATTCGTGGCCGATCGCGCTCGCCCCGAGGTATTCCCGCGCGTTCTTTTCAGGCGGCTCGGCATGCTCGATCAGCGCATTGATCGCGACGCTGATCGGCTCCTCCGACAGACGGGCGCGGTTGAAGTCCGGCACGGCAGGTCACAATGGCGAGGCGAGATTGTTGGTTGTTGATTTGCGGATTATGCCTTTCCCGCTGAGGTCGCGCGCGATCATCGCCTTACGGATCAAGCGCATCGCGATCAGTAGGAAATTAGCCATCACCTCGCGTGGCCACGATGCGAGCGGTCGCGACCAGTCGATGTTAGGGCAGGCATCGACGAGCTCCGGCAGGATCGCCATGACCGCGCCGATGTCCCACGGTTGCGGGTCGAGCCCGGTCATGCGGATTGTTTGCTCGGCGTCGAGCTGCTCGGCGGCCGCCTGTTCGGCGCGCGTTGCTATCCACGCGAATAACATCGCGCAAAAGACCCATCCCCATTCCGTATCGCCCAACCGTCCGACCGGCGTTCCGGACGGAATATGGCCGCCGTCCCAGACGAACCCGCGTGCGGCCCCGATGGCGGCGGCGGTGGCTCGCCGCTGCCACTCATCGGCGATTGCGGACGGTGAGACTCGTGCAACGGCATGAGCTTTTTTCATTTTGACCAATCCGGTCGATTGATCTTTGCCGGGATGAACGCGGGTTTGGCCGGCGCTGCCGACGGCGTGGCCGCTGGCTCCTGCGTCACCTGCTTCCAAGCCTTCTCATCCGGCGTGACTACGTGGTCGAGCCGGTTTTTCGCCTTGTAGCCGTTCTGCGGCGGCTCGACGCCGATGCGCGCGATGAAGGCGAGGCCGTTGAGGTCGCCGTACGACTGGATGCAACGTGCCTGCTTGGCGGTGTCGCTCTTGTCGTCGGGCTTGATGCCGCGCGCGGATTCCAGGATGGCGCGCAGTTTCCCGGCCGAAATATTCGCCGCTTCGGCGTGACCGGGTGTGATGCCGGCAATGGTGAAGAGCGTCCAGAACTTGCGCTTGGCGAACGGTCCGTCGAACACGACGAACTCACAATCGAGCGCTTCACTGTTGCCGTCCTTGCTGCGGCGAAGCCACCCACCCTCGCCGGCACTGCCGGGACGAATCGTCATGCGAACGGTGGCAACCGTGCCGTCAGGGATCACGTCGAAATTGCGTTGGGTCTCCGCGTCGTTAAAGTCGTGGGTTGTCATTGTGGTTTCTCCTATTTTGGACATTGCGATTTCTCCTATTCTGCTGCTGCTGGTTGGATGAGTGTTTGTTCGTTTGAAACGAGGAACGGTTTGCGCCCGCCGGGATTGATAAGCTTGGTGATTAGCTTGCCGAGATGCGGCGCTTCGATCTGCTCGAGTCGACCAGCGCGATCCTTCGCCGGATAACCCCACGGGTTCGGCGATGTGCACACGAAGGTGCGCACCGGCGCCCCGTCTCCAAAGTCGACCCACTGCATGGTGATGATCTCGTCGACGATGCCGGGCAGCTCGCGGCCGGTGCGCGAGCCTTCCATCTGCAACTGCCAGCTGGCGACGTTGAACTCGTCGACGGTCCGCTCCAGGATCCCGACGAAGATCACGTTCTTGCCGCGCGCATGCTGCAAGTGTTGCAGCCAGGCGATCATCTCGCGCGCGTGCAAACCGTAAGCGCCGCGGGTGTCCTTCTTGCCGGTGCGTTCCGAGAACGCTTCGGGCTGTTGCTCGGCGTGCCGAAACGACAGTCGACTCGCGGCGGTGATGCTGTCGACGAAGACCGTGTCGTAGCGATCAAGGTTGTCGAGCGCACCACCGACGGCTTGGTAATGCGCCTCGCTGTAGCAGGCGGTCGGTGGGAACGACGAATTGGGGCCGCCGATGCGACACGCGAGATCGCGCGCGGTCGGCCAATCATCCACCCGGATCGCGTCGACCGGCACGTCCTGGACGCTGATGTCGCCGGCTTCGCTATCGACGAACAACGTGCGCCTCGAGTCGAGCGTGCGAAGTAAGCTCGTCTTGCCGATACCGGTCGGACCGACAATGAGCGCCTTGACTCCGCGCGGCTCGGCGAACCTTTGGTCCGCGCTAATAATCCGCATTACTCGTCCTCCATGGAGTCGGTTTCTTGCAAAATGCGAGCGACCTCGATGCGCATATTGGCGAACAGCGGTTCAAGCTCGGAGCGTGTTCGCCCCCTGCATTCGGCAAGGTGTTTGCGGACGTGCGTGCGCACGACATAAAAGACTTGATCGGCGAGGAGCGTGGTCATGGCGTGGCCGCGATCTCACCTTCGACGGCGAAGAACACGACGCTCGATCTCAGCACGCCATTTCGGCGGCATCGCCTCAAAGATCCCGATCAGGGTGATGTTCTCGAGAAACTCCTGCCGCGCGGCACGATCGGCCGCGCGCCACCAGTCGAGCGCCTTAAAGGTCGTGATGTCCGGCTCGGGTTTGAAATTGGCCGTCAGCGTCTTGCTGCCGCTATTTCGGCGCTCACTGCGCTGACCTTTGAGCCTGGCCACGTCCTTCCGTTCGAGATCGGCGCGGATGGTGCCGTCCGCAATTTTGGCGAGCAGCATCTTGTGTGGAATTTTGGTCAGTTCATAAAGCGTGCGCCAAGAGGGCGGCAAATGCGAACCATGGTTCGCATTTGAGATCACCGGATGCTCGGCGATGCGCATCAGCATCTGCGCAGTGCGCGGGCTGAACGGCAGCTTGGTCTTGATCATCACCTGGAAGGTGCCGGGCGGGAGCTTGGTCTTGGCCTCGATCAACAACCGCCCCGCCGTGAGGATGTTCTCGACGCCGCGCTGGCAACAGGCGGTGATCTGAGTGACGAAGTACTCGTCGCTCTTTTTGGCCATGGCCGCGTCGACGCGCTCCTGCTGCTCGGGCGTGAGCGGCGTGCGGTTCTCAACCTTCAAGAATTCCGGTAGCGGGCCGGCGTCTTCGACCTTCGGCTGGGGGCGCTCGACGTCTTGTGCATCGACGCGATGTTCTATAAGTAACACGTGCGTCCTCTCCTTCTTGCTGGACGCATTCCCACACCAGGGAAAATTCCGGCCCGGCGCCCTTCACGCCGGGCTGGGGCTATTGCCGCCAATTTGTTCTGTGCAGTCCGCCCGGCCGCCGACGGTATCGCGACCGGGCGGGATCAGATCGATAGGCACCGCCGGCTGCCCCATTCGCTGCTTACGCAGAATTGCGCGGTTGGCGGCGGCTACTGCGGCTCGCGCCCGCTCCCAGATCTCGAGGTCGGACAGCTTGCGGTACCTCCGTCCGGCGATATCGATCTCGGCGGGGAGAGCGAGGTTGGGGTCATCGGACCAGCGATCAATAGTGCGCGCTGAGACGTTGTACCGCTTCGCCTGGTGGCGCCGCGTCAGAAAAATGTCGTCTGGCATAGCGAATCACCGTCAAGTTGCGACGGTGCGGACGCTACCTCATGCGCTCAGATTTTCTGGCGGACAATGGCGGGGAATGGCGGGTAATTCGGCGGTAATGTGGTCAGCGCCGCCGCGCGCTATCCCATTTCGATATTTTCTCGCGCACCGTGTCGACGCTTGGCGTCGGCTCCATTCCGGCTTCCGCACAAGCGTGCACACTTTCTCCGCGAACTCGCGGTAACTCTGAATTTGCGGCCATCCATCTTCCTCAATGAGTCGTAGGAATTGAGCAAAAACGTAATCCCATTCATATTGCTCACGGCGCCCTCCGCCGCGTCTATGTTGAGGCGCGGGCGCCGGCTGCTGCTTCGGTAAATCGTACCCATTCGGCAGCAGTTTCCGCAGGTCCTCCTGTGCGACCTCGATGCGATAGAACGTAACCGGGCCAGCGTCTTCCGTCTGCAGCGTCGCCGAACTGTCTTGCCAAAGGATCCGCAGCTTTCCAGAGTATGGCGTCGAGTCGGGCGCAAAATACTCCCGGCGCCATAGATCACTAAGTTGCAGATTGTGCTCATATTCCTTCCATTGCCCTTGCTCTTTTATCCATCCACCTTGCGCGCGCGCAGACCTATTTCGCAACCGGCCACTTACAAGGGCCTCGCAGAGTGTTCGTTGAGCCATGTTCGAATTCTGGTAGGCGTCTACAATCAAAGCGAGGGCGCCTTTCAGCAGCATCCACGAAACTGCGCTTTTGGGGCTGGCATGGCTGGCCCGCTTTTGGGGCCTTGTTGCCTTGGTTGCCATCTTCGGCTTGGGTGCCTTCACCGGTTTAGTTGCCCGCTGCAACGCCGTCACCGCCGCCGCCCGTGCAACGGCACCACTGCTGCCGGCTCGCCAGTGACGAGCTGCTCGACCTGATCGGCCCAGCGCTGAAGGGCGGTCCGCCGCTCGTCGAGGTAATCGTGCCGCTGGTAGACCCCGACGATCCCTCGGAATGTACCACTGCGATGATTGAGACACGCCTCGATCACCTCGACCGGGACGCCGAGGCGCTGCATCCCGGAGGCGCAGGTGCGCCGCAGGTCGTGCAGCCGCCAACCCTTCGCGATCTTCGCGCGCCTGTCGAGCTTCCGCTTGACGTGGGTGAAGCCGCCAACGGGCCGGCGACCTTCCGCGGTGAACACGAAGTCGCAGCCGGCGAAGCGAGGCGTCGACACGACGATGTTGAAGGCCTGTGACGAGAGCGGCACCGTGAACGTCCGACCATTTTTGACCCGCTGCGGCGGCAGCGTCCAAACGCGCTCGGCCTGGTTGATCTCGCTCCAGCGCATGCCAGCGACCTCGCCGCGCCGCGCGCCGGTGAGCAGCAGCGTCTTCGCGAAGGCGCCGCACAAGCCTTCCTCGCCGCATGCTCGCCAGAGCGCGGCCACCTCGGGGTCGTCGAGCACGCGCTCGCGTGGCACGTTGCGGCCCAGCCGCTCGATGCCCAAGCACGGCGACGCGGCGATCACGTCTCGGGCAACCAGCCAGGCGAAGAACTTGCCCAGCACGGCTCGCGCTTTGTCCGCCATGTGCGGCCCGTGCTCGGCCGCGATGTCCTCGACGAGCGCGATCACGCCGCGGCGACGGACCTCGTGCACCGCATGGCCGCGCCATGCGGGCAGAACGAGGCGGCGGAGGACGTCCTCGGTCTGCTGATGGGTGCGCGGTCGGGTTCGCGGCTTCGCGTAGAGGCTCAGGAACTGCTCGGCCAGCGCCTCGACGCTGTCGGCCGTTCTGAGGACGGCCAGCCGTGCGGCCGACGCCTTCGCCTGCCGCTTCTGCGCCACCGGGTCCATCCCTTGCTCGACCTTGTGCCGCGCCTCCGCGGCCGCCTTGCGCGCGCCGGCGACGGTGAGCGCGTCGCCGCCGGGTACCTCGTGGTCGGCGAAGCTGCCGAGCGCGAGCTTCCGGGGCGCGCCGTCGAAGCGGTAGCGCAGGGCCCACGACTTCAAGCCGCTCGGCTGCACGACCAGGTAGAGGCCGGTGCAGCCGCGGTCGGGATACTCCGCGCGCACGAGCGCGCCGGCGGCGTTGCGCTTCGGCTTCGCCGCCTTCGCCGCGAGGACGGTGAACACTTTTGCCGACACCTCTCTCCTCTCGGGGTAACCGCGGGTAATGAAAGCGACCCAAAACGGCCTGTCTGCACATGTCGCGTTGTGTCGCGCGACATACTGCGACGAGCGCGCACAAGTCAACGTTTTTACAGGGCTTCGGCTGACGCTGTGGTGGAAAAACGGCGGTTGTTGTCCGCTTGTGTCGCGGGTTGCTATCTCTCGACCATGGAGCGGCCCGAGGCGGTGAACAGGGCGCTCGTCGAATGGATGGAAAGCTAAGCGTCGCGACGGCCTGCCTTGGTTGTGCGATGCTATAGATCACCATGACATCTGTGCTCGATCTCATCGGCAACACGCCTCTTGTCGAGGTTACGCGGATCGATCGTGGACCCTGCCGGCTCTTTCTCAAGCTCGAAAGCGCAAACCCCTCGGGCTCGCTCAAGGACCGGCCGGCGCGCACCATGATCGAGGCGGCGGAAGCCGATGGCCGCCTCAAGTCCGGCGGCACCATCGTCGAAGCCACCGCCGGAAATACCGGGCTCGGATTAGCGCTAGTCGGCGGCCGCAAGGGCTATCGCACGCTGCTCGTCGTTCCCGACAAGATGGCGCGCGAGAAGGTGCTGCACGCCAAGGCCATGGGCGCCGAGGTCGTCACTACGCGCTCGGACGTGGGCAAAGGGCACCCCGATTACTATCAGGATCTCGCCGAAGCGATCGCGCGGCGCACCCCCGGCGCTTTCTTCGTCAATCAGTTCGCCAATCCGGCCAATCCGCAGGCGCACGAGACGACGACCGGCCCGGAAATTCTGCGCCAAATGGATGGCGAGGTCGATGTGATCGTGGTCGGCGTCGGCTCGGGCGGCACGCTGACCGGTGTCGGCCGCTTCATGCGCCGGGCCTCTCCCAAGACGGCAATGATCCTTGCCGATCCGGAAGGCTCCGTGCTCGCGCCTTATGTCGAGACCGGGAGGATGGTGCCGGCGGGAAGCTGGGCGGTCGAGGGCATCGGCGAAGATTTCGTGCCGCCGAATGCCGATCTCGGTCTTTTATCCCAGGCATTTGCGATTCCCGATGCCGAAAGTTTTGCCTGCGCGCGCGACCTGTTGCGCGCCGAAGGCGTGCTCGCCGGCTCTTCTTCCGGGACGCTTCTTGCCGCGGCGCTGCGCTATTGCCGCGCGCAGGCGACGCCGAAACGAGTTGTGAGCCTCGTCTGCGATTCCGGCGCGAAATATCTGTCCAAAGTATTCAACCCCATCTTCCTCGCCCAGGAAGGCTGGAGCCACCCCGACCGGCACGGCACCGTGCGCGACGTCGTGGTCAGCCGCTACAGCGAGGGAACTGCGGTGGTGGTGCGGCCCGAGGATAATTTGCGCACCGTGTTCGCCCGCATGCGCTCGGCCGACGTCTCGCACGTTCCGGTCGTCGACGCGAGCGGGCATGTCGTCGGCCTGGTCGACGAGAGCGACGTGCTGGCCGCGCTCATCACCGCGCGCGACGATCCCAACGCGGCCTTTGCGCGGCCGGTCGAAGAGGTGATGGTGACACGGCTCGAGACGATCTCCGCCGACGCGCCGATCGCCGATCTTCTTCCCCTGTTCCGCAAGGACTACGTCGCGATCGTGATGGACGGCGATCAATTTCTCGGCGTAGCAACTCGCCTCGACCTTATCAATTATTTTCGGATTGCGATTTAACTCGAAAAGTACTCCTGGCCGTAACGCGCATGCGCGCTAAATTAACGTTGTCATGGCCGGCTTCATGGCGGAATGCGAGGCTTGAATGGCGCAAACAAACCAGCTCGATTTCTCGACGCGTTGCATCCACGCGGGTCAAGAACCGGATCCCACGACCGGCGCCGTCATGATGCCGATCTACACCACCTCGACTTACCTTCAGCAGAGCCCGGGAGTGCACAAGGGCTACGACTACGCCCGCACCAAGAACCCGACGCGCATGGCATTCGAACGCTGCATTGCCGATCTCGAAGGAGGCAGCGCGGCTTTCGCCTTCGCCTCGGGGTTGGCCGCGATTTCGACCACGCTCGAGTGCCTCGAGCAGGGCTCCCATATCGTCGCAGTCGACGACCTCTATGGCGGCTCGCGCCGGCTGTTCGAGCGGGTACGCAAGCGTTCGATGGGTCTAAAGGTGAGCTATCATGATCTCACCGATGCCGCGGTCATCGAGGCGGCGATCGGAACAGACACCCGCCTTATTTGGGTCGAGACGCCGACCAACCCGCTGCTCAAGCTCGTCGATCTCGAGCGCGTGGCGGCGATTGCGAAAAAGCGCGGCATCTGGGCGGTCGCCGACAACACGTTCGCCACGCCCTATATCCAGCGACCGCTCGAATTGGGCTTCGATCTGGTCGTCCACTCGACGACGAAATATCTCAACGGTCATTCCGACATGGTCGGCGGTGTGGCGATCGTAGGCGGGAATGCCGAGCTGAGCGATAAACTCAAATTCCTGCAGAACGCCGTCGGCGCGATCCAGGGTCCGTTCGATTCGTTCCTGGCGCTGCGCGGGCTCAAGACGCTGGCGCTGCGCATGGAGCGTCATTGCGCCTCGGCGAGGAAGATCGCCGCGTGGCTCGAAGGCCACCCCAGGGTCCGGCGCGTGCTCTATCCGGGGCTCGCGAGCCACCCCCAGCACGCGCTCGCCAAGAAGCAGATGCACGGCTTCGGCGGCATGATCTCGGCCGAGCTTGCGGGTACGCTTGACGACGCCCGCCGCTTCCTCGAACGGTGCAGACTGTTTGCCTTGGCGGAAAGCCTCGGCGGGGTCGAGAGCCTGATCGAGCACCCTGCACTGATGACCCACGGCTCGGTGCCCGCCGAGATCCGCGCGAGCCTCGGCATCGGCGACACTTTGGTGCGGCTCTCGGTCGGCATCGAGGATGCCGACGATCTCATCGCCGACCTCGCCGCCGCGCTGGGGTAATCATCAGGTGATTAGCACGAACGCGCGGCACGCTCGGTGTACTCCCTCTCCCCATTTGGGGAGAGGGTCGGGGTGAGGGGGTTACCTGCGCTCCTGATGGATGCGAACCCCCTCACCCGTTCCTTGATGTTGCAAAAGAGAGTAGCCCTCTCCCCGACGGGGAGAGGGCACAAACGGCGATCGCGCGTCCGCGACACGATGGCAGGATGACCGAGAGTAAGCTGCGCACGCAGGTCGGTATTGTGGGCGCCGGGCCCGCCGGGTTGATGCTCTCGCATCTGCTCCACCGCGCGGGGGTGGAGAGCGTGGTCCTGGAGAATCGCAGCCGCGGCTACATCGAGAGCCGCATCCGCGCCGGGCTGATCGAGCAATGGGCGAGCGATCTCCTTGTCGAAACCGGCGTCGGCGATCGCATGCGGCGCGAAGGCATGTTCCACAACGGCGTCTATTTCGCGTTCGGCGGCGCCTTGCATTACATCAATTTCCGCGATCTCGTCGGCAAGGGCGTGACCATTTACGGCCAGCAGGAGGTGATAAAGGATCTGATTGAACAGCGCCTCGCCGACGGCGGAACAATATTGTTCGAGGCGAGCGACGTGAGCGTCCACGATTTTGCCGGCCGCGCACCAAAAATTCGCTTCCGGCACGAGGGGCGGGATGTCGAGCTCGCCTGCGATTTCATCGGCGGGTGCGACGGATTTCATGGGATTTGCCGGCCGAGCATTCCGGCGACCGCGCTTAGCCCCTATGATCGCGAGTATCCGTTCGGCTGGGTCGGGATTCTCTCCGAATCTCCTCCGCCCAAGCACGAGCTGATCTATGCCTACCACGAGCGCGGTTTCGCGCTTTACACCATGCGTTCCCCCACCTTGGCGCGGCTTTATGTGCAATGCGCCCCCGACGATGACATCGAGAACTGGCCGGACGCGCGCATCTGGCAGGAGCTGCACGCGCGCATCGGCGGCACGCGCAAACTCGCGGAGGGCCCCATGCTGCAGAAGGGTATCACCGCGATGCGCAGCTTCGTGGTCGAGCCGATGCAGTATGGGCGGCTTTTTCTCGCCGGCGATTCCGCCCACATCCAGCCCCCGACCGGCGCGAAGGGTATGAATCTCGCGCTGGCGGACGTGAGCGTGCTCGCCCGCGCGATCACTGAGTTTTATCGCACCGGCCGCAATGAGCTGCTTGAGCGCTACTCGGCGACCTGCCTGCGGCGGGTCTGGAAGGCTCAGCGCTTTTCCTCGTGGATGACGCAGCTGTTTCATCTCGATCCGACCCATAATGCGTTTGATCGCAAGCGCCAGCTTGCCGAGCTCGACTATGTGACGAGTTCGGAAGCGGCCATGCGCTCGCTGGCCGAGAATTACGCGGGGCTGCCGGTTGAGATGTGAGCGGGGGTAGGGCGGATGCAGGTGCTGGTGGTCGGAGCGGGCGTGGTCGGGCTGTCGGTTGCCCGCGCGGCGGCGATTGCCGGTCATGACGTGGTGGTCGCGGAAGCCGCCTCCGGCATCGGCACCGGGGTATCTTCCCGCAACAGCGAGGTCATCCACGCCGGCCTTTATTATCCGACCGGATCACGGCGCGCCTATTACTGCCCGCGCGGACGGCGCATGCTCTATGAATTCTGCGCCTCGCACGGCGTGCCACACCGCAAATGCGGCAAGCTTGTTGTCGCCACCAACGCGCGCGAAATCGAGCGATTGGCAGCGATATACAAGCAGGCGCAGCTTAACGGCGTCGAAGGGGTCGAGATCATCGACGCCGCGGCGGCCAAGCATCTCGAGCCGGCGCTTGCCTGCGTCGCCGCGATGCACTCGCCGGAAACCGGCATTATCGACAGTCACCGCTATATGCTGGCGCTGCGCGGCGACCTCGAAGATCGGGGCGGCATGATCGCATTCAACAGCCCCATCGAGCGGCTGCGCCCCGCGCGCGGCGGCTGGCAGGCGGCGGTCGGCGGTAGCGAGCCGCAGTGGCTCAGCTTCGATGCGGTGGTCAATTGCGCCGGCCTCGGTGCTCAACGCTTGGCGCGCACGACGGAGGGCTATCCATCCGAGCGCGTGCCGCGGCTCGTGCTGGCCAAGGGAAATTATTTCGGGTTTTCCGGCCGGCCAGCGTTCTCGCGGCTTATCTATCCCGTGCCGGTGCCGGGCGGGCTCGGCGTGCACGTGACGCTTGATCTTGCCGGGCGCATGCGCTTCGGGCCGGATGTGGAATGGATCGAGCGCGAGGATTACGACGTGGACGCGAGCCGCGCGCTCGCATTCTACCAGCGCATTCGCGATTATTGGCCGGGGCTGCCGGACAATTCGCTTGTGCCCGACTATTGCGGGATAAGGCCGAAGCTTACCGGTCCAGGGGAGCCGGCGGCGGACTTCATGATCGAAGGGCCGCAGCAGCACGGCCTTGCGCGCACCGTCCATCTCTTCGGGATCGAATCGCCAGGACTTACGTGCTCGCTATCGATCGCCCAGGATGTCGCGCACGATCTCTCGAATTGACCCCTCACACAGGAACGGCATGAGCGAGAGCCGAGAGGAGAACACATGAGCCAGATCCGATTCATCAATCCGCAAGCGTTGGCAAACCCGCCCGGCTACACCCACGTGGTCGAGATCACCGCCCCGGCACGGATTGTCTATATTGCCGGACAGCTCGGCTTCGACCGCGAGGGCAAGCTCGGCAGCGACATCCGGCAGCAAGCGGTGCAGGCATACGAGAATCTGAAACACGCGCTTGCGGCGGTCGGCGCGGACTTCCGTCACGTCGTGAAGTTCAACAACTATCTGGTGGATCGCGCGCACTTGCCGATCTTCCGCGAAGTGCGCGACAGCTACCTCGCTGCGGACAATCGCCCGGCAAGCACCACCATCGCCATTTCCGGCCTGGCGCGAGACGGAGCGCTCATCGAGATCGAGGCAGTCGCGGCGTTGCCGACCGCCGCACGATCGAAGTCGGCCTCCGCATCCAGAGCTGGGAGCAAAGGGCGCACGGCGCGCGCGGTTAGGCGGCCCTCGCGAGTAAGACGAAAGTGAGCAGGATAAAAACCGGCAGCAGCACCACGGCTGACCAAAGCATGTAGCCGAAAAAGCTCGGCTTCTTGATCCCGCGCTCCACCGCGATAGTATAGATCATAAAATTCGGCGCGTTGCCGATATAGGTCATGGCGCCCATGTAGACCGCGCCCATGGAGATCGCGGCGAGCGTTGGCGCAAGCGGCCCCATCAGCTCGCGGGCGTCGCCGCCGGCGAGCTCGAAGAACACGAGATAGGTCGGCGCGTTGTCGAGAAAGGCCGAAAGAACCCCGGTCAGCCAGAAATAGGCGATCTCGCGCGGAGTCGTCAGGCCCGATGAGCGCGGCCAAGAGCCATGCGAAGGCGCCGTCTGCTCCGGCATCGAGCATCGCTAGCACCGGAATGATACAGATGAAGATGCCGGCAAACAGGATGGCGACTTCCGCGATCGGCTCCCAGCTGAATTCGTTGGCCTCGCGGTGTTCGTTCGGCGTGAGCACGAGCGAGAGGATTGCGATCAGCACCAGTGCCGCGTCGCGTGCGACGTTCTGTAGCTCGAGCCTTGTGCCGTACGCGTCGACGCTCGTTGCCGGCTTCCATGCCGCCGCGGCGAGAATGGCGGTAATGATGCCCGCGATGAGCAGCAGATTGATGCTGCCGCTGACGCCGATATTCATTGGCCGCTTGCCTTCGCCGACGGTCGCGATGAGGCGGTCCTTGCGGTAGTGCAAGACGTCGAGCGCGACGAAGACTGCGAGCACGATGACAGCGACGAGCGCGGTTTCGAACCACAAATGGCGCGTCGTCCAGAAGAAGTCGACGCCGCGCAGGAAGCCGACGAACAGCGGCGGATCGCCGAGCGGCGAGAGCGCACCGCCGATATTGGCACCCTGGGACCTCATGCTGAGGAGCGTCGCAGCGCCAACCGAGCACACACGTTTCCACGGATTTGGCTGCGCTGCGATGCGTCTCGAAGCATGAGGGCTGTCCTCATCCTTCGAGACGCGCGCAGGCGCGTGCGAGTTCGCTGAATTACCGTCGGGCGCGCGCTCCTCAGAATGAGGACCCACCCAACCGCCCGCGCAGCTCAATGCGCCTCGTCCCAATTGTGGGCGGCGCGGGCCTCGACCGCGAGCGGCACGGAGAGCGAGAGCGCCGGCATCGGCGCCTGCGCCATCACCTTTTCGATGATCGGCAACGTCTTCTCCACCTCAGCGTCGAGAACCTCGAACACAAGCTCGTCGTGAACCTGCAATAGCATCTGCGCGGTGAGTTTCGCTTTCGCCAGCGCCGGCTCCATGCGCACCATGGCGCGGCGGATGATGTCGGCAGCCGTGCCCTGCAGCCGCGCGTTGATCGCGGCGCGCTCGTTGAAAGCGCGGATCGTGGGGTTCGGATTGCCAATGTCGGGATAATGGCATTTACGGCCGAATAGGGTGAGGCCGTACCCGTTCTGCTTAGCAACGGCCTTGGTTTCTTCCATGTAATCGCGGATGCCGGGAAAGCGCTCGAAATATTTTTTGATGTAGGCGCTTGCCTCCTCGCGCTCGATGCCGAGCTGATTGGCGAGCCCGAACGCCGAGATGCCATAGATGATGCCAAAATTGATCGCCTTGGCGCGGCGGCGAATCTCTCCCGGCATGCCCTTGACTGGAACGCCGAACATTTCGGAAGCGGTCATGGCGTGAATATCGAGGCCTTCGCGAAAAGCCTTCTTCAGCGGCTCGATGCCGGCGATCTCGGCAAGAAGCCGCAGTTCGATCTGCGAGTAATCGGCGGAGACGAGCTTGTATCCCGCGGAGGCAATGAACGCGCGACGGATCTTGCGACCTTCCTCGGTGCGGATCGGAATGTTCTGCAGGTTTGGCTCAGACGAGGACAGCCGGCCCGTCGGCGTGGCCGCGAGCGCATAGTTGGTGTGGACGCGATGGGTCTGCGGGTTGACGTAGCCCGGCAAGGCGTCGGTATAGGTTGATTTGAGTTTCGACACTTGTCGCCAGTCGAGAATTTTTCGCGGCAACGCATGACCCTGTTCGGCCAAGTCCTCGAGCGCGCGGGCCCCCGTCGACCACTGACCGGTCTTCGTTTTGGTGCCGCCAGGAAGCCCAAACTTGCCGAACAGGATGTCGCCGAGCTGTTTCGGGCTGCCCGGATTGAGCGGCTCGCCGGCGAGCGACTGGATTTCGGCCTCGAGCGCGCCGGCGCGCTGGGCGAACTCGCCCGACAAACGCGACAGAACCTGGCGATCGATGGAAATGCCGCGCCGCTCCATCCGCGCGAGCACCGGGATGAGCGGCCGCTCCAGCGTCTCGTAAACGCTGCTCACGCGCTCTGCGGCAACGCGCGCCTTGAGCACTTCCCACAGCCGCAGCGTGATGTCGACGCCCTCGGCGGCATATTCGCCGGCCTTCTCGACCTCCACGCAATCGAACGTGAGCCTGGATTTGCCCGAGCCGGTGAGCTGGTTCTCCTCGGTCGGGGTGTGACCGAGATAGCGCTGCGACAGCGAAGCGAGCGCGTGATCGGAGCGCCCGGCATCGAGCACATAGGACATCAACATGATGTCTTCATGGGGCGCGAGCTCGATGCCGCGCAGCGCAAACATCTGCACGGCGAACTTGAGGTCGCGCCCGACTTTGAGCACCTGCGGGTCTTCGAGCAGCGGCTTTAGCGCGGCGAGCGCCGCCCGCTCCTCGATCTGACCTGGCGCGATCTCGCCTGCGAACAGGCTGGCGTTGCCGCCATCGCCACGCTTGCGGTGTGCGAGCGGAACGTAGCAGGCCTCGTTCGCGGCAAGCGCGAGGGAGAAACCGCATAAGTTCGCTTGCATCGGATCGATGCTCATGACCTCGATGGCGATCGCGAACGTGCCGAGTTCGCGGGCGCGGGAAATCCACGCGGCAAGAGGTTCGAGGTCGCGTAAGATCTCGTATCGGGAACGGTCGATCTTGACGTTGCGTGCCGCAGCAATGCGCGCGGCGGCGCGCGCCTGCGGCGTGAATTCGGGTTGCGCATCGCCCGGCTTGCGAACCGCGGGCTCCGCCGGTTTGCCCACCGGCTCCGCTTTGGCGCTGACAAACGGAAGCGAGGCCTGCTCCGCCGGCTTCGCTTGCCTCGGCGCGCCGCGCGCCTGGAGTTTTTCGTCGGGCTCGATCGCTCCGGGATCGATACCGGCGAATTCCGCCACGCGGCGCGTGAGCGTGGAAAATTCCATCGCCTTGAGAAAGGCGATCAGCCGCTTGTAGTCGGGATCGTGTACCGCAAGCTCGGCGAGCGGCACCTCGAGCTTGACGTGCGCGTCAAGGGTGACGAGTTTCTTCGACAGCCGCGCCTTTTCGGCGTGCTCGATCAGCGACTGCCGCCGCTTCTCCTGCTTGATCTCACCGGCACACGCCAGCAACGTCTCGAGATCGCCGTATTCACCGATGAGCTGCGCGGCGGTTTTGATGCCGATGCCCGGCACGCCCGGTACGTTGTCGGTCGAATCGCCGATTAGCGCCTGCACCTCCACGAGCTTCTCCGGCGGCACCCCGAATTTTTCGATCACCTCGGGGATGCCAATCCTGCGATCCTTCATGGTGTCGTACATGACGACACAATCGTTAACGAGTTGCATGAGGTCCTTGTCGGAGGCGACGATCGTCGCGGTGGCGCCCAGCTCGCACGTCTCCCGCACATACGTCGCGATCAGGTCATCGGCTTCGTAGCCCAACTGTTCCAAGCAAGGGATATCGAAGGCGCGCACCGCCTCGCGGATGAAAGCGAATTGCGGACGCAGATCCTCGGGCGGCTGCGGTCGGTGCGCCTTGTAATCGGTGTACATCTCGTTGCGGAAGGTCTTCTCCGACTTGTCGAAAACGACCGCGAGGTGGGTGGGCTGCTCCTCGGGCTTCATGTCACGCAGGAGCTTCCAGAGCATGTTGCAGAAGCCGAGCACGGCATTGACCTGCAGCCCGTCGGACTTGCGGTTGAGCGGCGGCAGTGCGTGATAAGCACGGAAAATGTAGGAGGAGCCGTCGACCAGGAAGACGTGGTCGCCTTTCTGCGGCGCCCGGACAACGGATGCGGCGCTCTGAGCGTGCGCTGCGGCTTTGCTTGGCATGGTTTCGACTTAACACTTGAACGACGATTTCGCCACCGCATCCGGCTCGCTATGCACGGTTCTTCGGCGCGGCTTCCCTCCCGCCCGGCGCGTATGCAAGGTGGCAGCGATGCGCGCGACCGACGAGCCGCTTCCGATCGATCCGGCGTTGCCGGGGCTCACAGCGGCGCTGCGCGCGCAATCTGCCGCGGTGCTGGTCGCCCCGCCAGGCGCCGGCAAGACGACGCGGGTTCCGCTCGTGCTGGCGGCGGAGCCTTGGGCGGCGGGAAAAAAACTCATCGTGCTCGAGCCGCGCCGGCTCGCCGCGCGGGCCGCGGCCGCGCGCATGGCGGCGACGCTCGGTGAGCCGGTCGGCGCGAGCGTGGGCTATCGCGTGCGTTTCGGCTCTAAAGTCTCCGCCGACACGCGCGTGGAAGTCGTGACCGAAGGCGTCTTCACGCGGCTCATTCTCGACGATCCGTCGCTTGCGGGCGTCGCCGCCGTTCTGTTCGACGAGTTCCACGAGCGCTCCCTCGACGCCGACCTCGGCTTGGCGCTCGCCCGCGACGTGCAGCAAGCCCTGCGAGGAGAGCTCAAGCTCCTGGTCATGTCGGCAACGCTCGACGGCGCGCGCGTCGCCAAGCTCCTTGGCGATGCGCCAGTCATCGAGAGCGCGGGCCGCGCCTTTGCGGTCGAGACGCGCTATGTCGGGCGCGATGCGCGCGCACCCATTGAGCAGCAGGTTGCCGAGGCGGTGACGCGTGCTGTGCGTTCCGAGCCTGGATCGCTGCTGGTCTTTCTTCCCGGCGCGGGTGAGATCCGGCGCACCGAGACGCTGCTGCGCGAGCACATCCACGATCAGACCGTCGATATCGTGCCGCTCTATGGCGCGCTCGACGCCGACGTCCAGGACCGGGCGATCGCCCCCGCGCCGCCGGGCCAACGCAAGATCGTGCTCGCGACCTCGATCGCGGAGACTTCACTGACCATCGAAGGCGTTCGCGTGGTCATCGATTGCGGGCTGGCGCGAGTGCCGCGCTACGAGCCCAACGTCGGCCTCACCAGACTAGAGACCGTGCGGGTCTCGCGCGCCTCCGCGGAGCAGCGTCGCGGCCGCGCCGGACGCACCGAGCCCGGCGTTTGCTATCGGCTCTGGGATGAGCCGCAGACCGCCGCGCTCGAGCCCGCTAACCGGCCGGAAATCCTCGCAACTGACCTTTCCGGTCTCGTGCTCGATCTGGCGCATTGGGGCGTTGCCGATCCCGCTTCGCTGGCCTTTCTCGATTTCCCGCCAGCGGCGGCGCTGGGAGAGGCCAAGGCGCTGCTCGGCGCGCTCGGGGCAATCGACGGGGCGGGGCGCATCACGCAAGAGGGACGGCGACTGCGCGAGCTGCCGCTGCCGCCGCGGCTCGCGCGCATGGTGGTCGATGCGGCTGCGGCAGGTGCGGCAGAGCTTGCCGCCGACGTCGCCGTCCTCCTCACCGAACGCGGCCTCGGCGGCAGCGACGTCGATCTCCCCCATCGCCTCGACGCGTTGCGCCGCGATCGCTCGCAGCGTGCGCGCGACGCGCGCGCAATGGCAAAGCGATGGGCGGAAATGGCGCGGGCAGTAAAACCGGCGAAGCAGGAGCGGGGAGAACACGGGCCGTCGATCGGTATTCTGCTTGCGCTCGCCTATCCCGACCGCATCGCGAAGAATCGCGGTGCGGGCGGCGCGTTCCTGTTGGCCAACGGCCGCGGCGCCAATGTCGATCCCGCCTCGGCGCTCGCGCGCGAACCATTTCTCGCCGCCGTCGAGATCGCCGGAACCGCCGCGCAAGGGCGCATCGTGCTGGCGGCGCCACTCGCCGTTTCAGAAATCGAAGCGCAATTTGCCAACCGCATCGAAAGCCGCGACGAGATCGTCTTCGACGAGGCGAGCGCGAGCCTACGCGCACGCCGCTTGCGCCGCCTCGGCGCCATCACGCTAGCCGAGCAGCCGCTGGCGGTGACGCCGGACGCGGCGAGCGCGCGCATGCTTGCGCAGGAAATCGCGCGGCTCGGCGTCGCGCGGCTGCCATGGACATCAACGCTGCGCCAATGGCGCGACCGCGTGATGTTCCTGCACCGCACGATCGGTGGTGAATGGCCGGACCTCTCTGATTCCGCGCTCACGGCAGGCGCCGGCGACTGGCTCGCCCCAGCCCTCAGCGGCAAGACGTCGCTCGGTGAATTCACAAGCGCGGAATTCGCGCATGCCCTGCAGGCGCTGCTGGCGTGGTCGTTGCGGCGACGGCTCGAGGCCGAGGCGCCGAGCCATTTCACGGCGCCCACAGGCTTTGCGCTGCCGATCGATTATGCCGCGCCCGAAGGGCCGCGTCTCGCGGTCAGGCTGCAGGAACTGTTCGGGCTCGACCGCCATCCCAGCATCGCCGCAGGACGGGTGCCGCTCGTGCTCGAGCTGTTGTCGCCCGCGCATCGCCCGGTGCAAGTGACGCGCGATCTGCCCGGCTTCTGGCGCGGCAGTTATGCCGCGGTGAAAGCGGAGATGAAGGGCCGCTACCCGCGCCATCCTTGGCCCGATGATCCGCTGTCGGCAGCGCCCACTCGCCGCGCCAAGCCGCGCTCGCGCTAGCCAAGGGTGAACTGTCTCTAGCCAAAACTCCGTTCATTCCCGCGCAAGCGGGAATCCAGGGCCGCAGGCTGCAGCTCTGGGTCCCCGCTTGCGCGAGGACGAACCGACTGAGGGGCTTTGCAAATACGCCTGCTACGTTCCAATCCGGACCAGCGCGCTTTTCCCTGCGCCGCGCTTGCGCTAAGAGGCGCATGCGCATCTAAGCGCGCCAGGACCGGTGATGTTCCCCAAGCCGAAGCCCGCACTCGCCGCCAACACTTATGCGTATGAATCCGAGCCGCTGGTGAAGGCGACTGGCTTTCGCGAATACGACGTGCGCTGGTTGCTCGAAAAGGAGATCAACCTGATGGGGGTGCAGGCGCTCGGACTAGGGCTCGGCACGCTCATCCACGAGCTCGGCGTCGCTCCACGCGTCGTGACCGGGCACGATTTCCGCGCCTATTCGGCCTCGGTCAAGACCGCTTTGACGACGGGCCTCATGGCCGCGGGCTGCAGCGTCACCGATATCGGTCTGGCGCTCACGCCGATGGCTTATTTCGCCCAATTTGCGCTCGACGTGCCATGCGTGGCGATGGTGACGGCGTCCCACAACGACAACGGATGGACCGGCGTCAAGATGGGCGCGAACCGTCCGCTCACCTTTGGCCCCGACGAGATCAACCGTCTCAAAGCCATCGTGCTCGAGGGCCGCTACAACCTGCGCGGCGGCGGCGCCTACGCGTTCATCGATAATTTTCCGGACCGTTATGTCGCCGATCTGACCGACCGGCCGAGGCTCAAGCGCCGGCTCAAGGTTGTCTGCGCCTGCGGCAACGGCACCGCCGGAGCGTTCGCGCCACGCGTGCTCTCGGCGATCGGCTGCGAGGTGGTCCCGCTCGACTGCGAGCTCGACCACACCTTTCCCAAATACAACCCCAATACCGAAGACCTGAAGATGTTGCACGCCATGCGCGACGAAGTGTTGCGCGTGAAGGCGGACGTGGCGCTCGGGTTCGACGGCGATGGCGATCGCTGCGGCGTCGTCGACAACGAGGGCGAAGAAATTTTTGCCGACAAGGTGGGCGTGATGCTCGCGCGCGACATTTCCGCGCAACGTAAAGGCGCGGTCTTCGTCGCCGACGTGAAGTCGACCGGCTTGTTCATGACCGATCCGGTGCTGCGCGAGAACGGCGCCAAAACCGATTACTGGAAGACCGGCCACTCCTACATCAAGCGCCGCGTCAACGAGCTCGGCGCGGTTGCGGGCTTCGAGAAGTCAGGCCACTTCTTCTTCAACAAGCCGCTCGGCCGCGGCTACGACGACGGGCTCGTGTTTGCGCTCGCAGTTTGCGACATGCTCGACCGCAATCCCGCAAAGAGCATGGCTGATCTCAAGCATGCGCTGCCCAAAACCTGGTCCTCGCCGACCATGTCACCGCACTGCCCGGACGAGGTGAAATACCGCGTGGTCGACGAAGTCGTGCAGCACTTCCAGGAAGCAAAAACGCGCGGTGAGAAGGTGGCGGGGCAGGACATTCGCGATCTCGTCACGGTCAACGGCGTGCGCGTAACGGTGGCGGACGGCACCTGGGGGCTGGTGCGCGCCTCCTCCAACAAACCGGAGCTGGTGGTAGTGGTGGAGAGCCCGGTATCGGAGGCGCGCATGCGCGACATGTTCAAGGCCGTCGACGGCGTGCTGCGCACGCATCGCGAGGTCGGCGCCTATAATCAGACGATTTGACGCGGAACCGGGCGGCAGGCGTCGCTCACCATGAGCGATGTCACGCGCTCCGCGCGCGTGGGCATCGGCCGCCTGCGTCGCGTCCCGCCGCGCTTGCTCGCCCCGCTATGAGCGTGCGCGGCCGTTGCCGCCGGCGTGAGCGATTTTGTTTCGCCCGCCACGCCGCGACTTGGGAGTGTCGGAGTGCGCGGTCAACACTTCGATCAGCGCGCGCAGCTTCGGGGATAGCGTGCCCTTGCGCCAGATTAGGCTCGTCTGCGCCAGCGCCAGCGCTGGCGGCAGCGCGTGCGTGCTCAGAAACTTGGCGTCAGGAAACGTGCTGAGCACGTTGCGCGGCATCAGCGAAATGCCCATACCCGCGACCGCGCATCCGAGCATGGCGTGATAGGATGCGATTTCGACAATCCGCTCCGGCATTTCGCCATGATGGGCGAACCAATCCTCGAGCCGTTTGCGGTAGGCGCAGCCCGGCTCGAAGGCGAGCACGGTTTGCGGGCTGGCGTCGCGCGGCGATTTGATCGGGGGGTGACCGGCCGCGGCGATGATCACCAGCTCCTCCTCATAGATCGCGAGCTTCTCGAAGGGCGTATCGGCGATAGGCTCGGTGACAAACGCCGCGTCGAGCTCGCCCGATAGCAGCGCTGCGGCAAGCTCCCGCGCATTGCCGGTGCGCAGCTCGAGCGTGACCTGGGAATAGCGGCCCAGATAGTCCTTCATCGGTGCCGGCAATCGCATCGCAGCCGTGCTCTCGCCCGCGCCCAGGCGCAACAGCCCGCGCGGTTTGGCATCGTGCACCGCCTCGCGCGCTTCCCGCGCCAAGTCGATCAGCCGCTCCGCGTAATCGAGCAGGAGCTTGCCCGCCGGTGAGACGTGCAGGCGCTTGCCCTCGCGCACGAACAGGTCGACGCCGAGCTCGCTCTCGAGCTGGCGCACGCGCGTGGTGACGTTGGATTGCACGCGGTTGAGCTTTTCCGCGGCCCGCGTCACGCCGCCGGCCTCGACGACGGAGCGGAAGATGTGCAGATCGCTGAGATCCATCGTTCTCATCCTGAGATTATTCTGATCATAATTATTCATTTTACGTGATGATATGGCGCGCGTAAAGCTCCCCCTCGAGGAAATCGAATCGAAGGAGCCACGCCATGTGCGTCATCGATGGAAATGCCCTAGATTACAACCGCTTGACGCCTGAGGAGTGGGACAGGCTGCGCCGGCAAGCGGTGCACCGCGCCCACGTCGCCCGCGCCCGGGCGCTGCGCGATGTCATCGCCGGCGGGGTGCGCGCGCTGCGCACAGCTGCCATAGGCGCTCTTCTCGGCGCGGCGGTCGAGACCGCCGTCACCACCGCCCGCAAATGGTGGCGCGCCTACTCGCTCAGGCGCGAGCGCAAGGCGGCGGTGCGCGAGCTTCGTGCGCTCGACGACCGCACGCTCCGCGACATCGGGGTGAACCGCTGCGAGATCGAGTGGGTCGTCTATGGCCAGGATGCAACGCGGCTACGGGACGCAACCAGCGCAGCAAACCACTCGCGCCGGCGCGACGCGCGCACCGGCACGACGGCGCGGCCGCAGCAAACGCGGAAGCACCCGATCACGAAGAGCGCCGCCTAGGGCGCAGTTCGGTGACGTTGAATTGCCTCCTGGATCCGCTCGTCCCCGCGAAAGCGGAGACCCAGGGCTGCGGCCTGAGGCTCTGGATTCCCGCTTGCGCGGGAATGAGCGGAGGGCTCGTGGATCAAGTCGAACGGAATGCGCACTAGGGGCGTGTAGTCATAAAGTCGCGATTGGTGACAGCGACCTGATCAATGTCTGCTTTGGCCCAATTTGCGGACTCAAGTCGGACATCTCACCAGGTCCGAGATGTGTCCGTCTTAACGCGCCGCAGCAAAAGCACTGCTATTCGATCACCTCGTCGGCGCTCGCGGAGAGGCCGGGTGGCACCTCAAGACCGAGTGCCTTCGCGGCATTCAGATTGATCACGAACTCGAATTCGGTTGATTGGACGACGGGCAGGTTTGCAGGCTTCTCGCCTTTGAGCACCCGCCCAGTGTATAGGCCGGCCTGGCGATAGCCGTTGGGGGGGGGTTGGTGCCATAGCTCATCAATCCGCCGGCCAGCGCGAATTCTCGCTGTTCGTACATTGCAGGGATGCCGTACCGTGCCGCCAGTGCGACGATGTACTCACGCCGGCTGTTGAAGAATGGGTCTGCGGCAACGAGGAGCGCACCAGCTCTCAAATCAGTCATGGTCTTGAACGCGGTATCGAGTTCATGTTCGGTTGTGGCGGTTAAGATTATGGATCCGTTGACCAACGGAGCGGGCGGCCTCAGGGATCTCTTTTGATATCGTCTCAGTATTCGGGTTCTTCAGATTTATCAGCACGGCGATCAGTGCCGCGGTCGGGACCATCTCATGGAGGAGTCCTAGCCGCTTTGCGCCCATCTCAGAGGTGAATATGTTCACGCCGGTGATGTTGCCGCCAGGCCGGTTGAGGCTGGCAACAATGCCGAGTTGAACTGGATCGCCACCGATCGTGAAGACAATGGGAATTGTCTTTGTCGCGGCCTTAGCGGCGAGAGTCGTCATAGTGCCCCCGGTCGACACGAGCACTGCCACTTGGCGGGCTACGAGATCGGCAGCGAGTGCGGGGAGTCGATCGTAGCGCCCTTCCGCCCAGCGAAATTCGATGGCCACGTTGCGACCTTCAACAGCCGCTTTCACTCAATCCTTGACGAAATGCCGCCAGGAGGTGTGCCCAGGGGCCGGGAGACACGCTGCTGAGGAATCCGATCACCGGCATTGGCGGCTGCTGCGCGCGCGCCGCGAGCGGCCAGGTCAGCGCCGCGCCGCCCAGGAGTGCGATGAAGTTACGCCGTGTCATGCAAAAACTATCCGTCGAGGACAAACCCTACCAAAGGGCAGCATTCTGCGTCACAGCAAAATTGCCCACCAATGTCGCAGCTGGGTCAGACTCGGTCATGGGGCGATGTCGGCTCAATGTCCGGTTTGCCCGACAGCGGACATCGCTGGCCGATTTATGAGTACACGCCCTAGCCTGGCGCGCCCGCTATCCCACCGTCTCCTCGAAGGTCGCGCGGAAAGGATGCGCCGGATAGACGCCAAGGATCTTCATCTCTTTGGAATAGAACGCGAGTTCCTCGAATGCGAACACCAGGCTGCGGTCTTCAGGGTGGCCTTCGACATCCGCATAGAACTGCGTGGCGAAGAAGTTGCCCTCGATCATGTAGCTTTCGAGCTTGGTCATATTGACGCCGTTGGTGGCAAATCCGCCGAGCCCCTTGTAGAGCGCGGCGGGCACGTTGCGCACCCGGAACAAGAACGTGGTGATGACCGGGCGGCCGTCGCGTGCGGCCCATTTTGCATCGCGTGAGAGCACGATGAAGCGCGTGGTGTTGTGGTCTTCGTCCTCGATATCCTGCGCCAGGATGTCGAGCCCGTAGATCTCCGCGGCAAGCCGCGAGGCGATGGCGGCGCGCGTCTTGTCGCCCATTTCGGCGACCTCGCGCGCGGAGCCGGCGGTGTCGGCCGCGACCACCGGCTTGATGCCGAGCTTGCGGATCACTCGGCGGCACTGACCGAGCGCGTGCACGTGGCTCTCGACCGTCTTGATGTCGGAAAGCGTTGCCCCCTTGGGGGCGAGCAGCTGGTGGCGCACCGGCATGAAATGCTCGGCCACGATATGCAGGCCTGAGTCCGGCAGAAGATGGTGAATGTCGGCGACGCGGCCGGCGACCGAGTTTTCGATCGGGATCATGCCGAGCGCGACCTCGCCCGCGCTGATCGCCGCGAAGGCGTCCTCAAAGGTCGCGCACGGCACAGCTTCGTAGTCCGGATAGACTTCGCGCGAGGCAAGATGGGAATTCGCTCCCGGCTCGCCCTGGAACACGACCTTTTTGGCTGTCATGGCCGTTCCGGTACGCACGCGGCTCCTCCGAGTCAACGGCTCGCTTGCGTCTTGCGTCTGCCGACTGCGGCTGCGCCTCGACCGCTCATTCCCGCGTAAGCGGGAATCCAGGGGATGCGGTCTGTGATTCTCGGTCCCCGCTTTCGCGGGGACGAGCGCAGAACTTGCTTATTGCTGTTGGGCTACGGGCCCCGCCCGAGAATCTCACGCGCTCGCTCGAGGTCGGCGGGCGTATCGACGCCGAGCGGCACGCTCGCGACGATGCTCGCGTCGATGCGCATGCCCGCCTCGAGCGCGCGCAACTGCTCGAGCTTCTCGCGCTGCTCCAGCGGCGAGGGGGAGAGCGCGACGAAACGCGCCAGCGCGGCGCGGCGAAAGGCGTAAAGCCCGATGTGGTGATAGAGCGGGCCCTCGCCCGCGGGCGCCGTCGCGCGGGTGAAATAGAGCGCGCGCAGGCGGTCTTTTCCGACCGGGGTGCCGACGAGCTTCACCACGTTCGGGTCGCTGCGCTCCTCTTCGCGCGTGATCTCGGCAGCAAGCGTGGCGATATCGACCGCCGCGTCCGCAAGCGGGGCGATCGCGGCCGCGACGTCGGCAGGCGTGATGGTGGGCAGATCGGCCTGCATGTTGATGATGATGCGGCTGCGGCGCTGCGGGTCGATGACCTCGAGCGCCTCGAAGATGCGGTCCGATCCCGAAACATGGTCGGCGCGCGTCATCACCGCGCGCCCGTCGGCCTTCTCGACGCAGGCGGCGATCACCTCCGAATCCGTCGCCACTACGACCTCGCCCACGCGCGCGGCCTGCGCGCGGCGCATGACGTGGACGATCATCGGTTGGCCGGCGATGTCGAGGAGCGGCTTGCCGGGAAGCCGCGTCGAGGCCATGCGCGCCGGGATGAGGATGAGAGCGTCGGCCATCGATCCGACTCGGCGGGCTGCACAATGTGCGCGTGGTGACGCGTTTGAGCGGCGCTGTAGCTTCGTTCCGCTCATTCCCTCGTACGAGAATCCAGTGGCTGCGACTTCTGGCCCTGGGCCCCGCTTGCGCGGGGACGAGCGGACAACGGCCGGTTATACGGGTTGCCAGGGCCGAGGCAAACCGGCTATTTGTGCGCCGCCGCAATCCGCGGCTGCCTGCCGCTTTCCCATCACGCTGCGCGCGCGAGCTTCGAGGCGATGGACTCCTTTGAAGTGAACAAGATCCTCGGTGCCATCCTCGGCACCTGTCTGTGCCTGCTCGCGATCAACATCGCCGCCGGCGCCATTTTCGCGCCGGAGAAGCCCGCAAAACCGGGCTATGATGTCGCCGTTCCGGAACAGACGCCGTCGGGCAAACCCGCCGAGCAGGAGAAGCAGCAGCCGATCGAGCAGCTGCTCGCCAATGCCGACGTGAAACGCGGCGAGAACTCCGCCAAGAAATGTCAAGCGTGCCATACCTTCAACAAGGGCGGGCGCAACCTGGTCGGGCCCAATCTATGGGGCGTGGTCGGCCGTGCGCGGGCATTGGAGGCCGGCTTCAACTATTCCGCGGCGATGAAGGGGAAGGGCGGCAATTGGACGATCGATGACCTCAACCAGTTCATCACCAATCCGCGCGGCTTCATTCCCGGCACCAATATGACGTTCGCGGGCATCCCGCGCGGCAGCGAGCGCGCCGACGTCATCACCTATCTCAACTCCCTGGCCGACAACCCGGCGCCGCTCCCCAAGGCGGCCGAAGCGGGAGACGGAGCGAAGCCGCAGTGACGGCATCCTCCATTTGGAGGATGATGCCCGCCGCTTTATCGCTTACTTTAAGTTTTGGTAATGAATGGGCTTGGAGGCCCATCTCTATAGCGCCGGCGCGGTCGCGCCCTACTTATAAAGTATAGTACAGTCGTCCTCGCCACGCGCCGCTGTCACTGTTAAGTCATCCGACATCGGACATGATGCGCCCCGTGCGTGCTCCCCCGGAGGTTTTCCTTGCGCCTGACCCGCCGAATCCTCCTCCGCACCGGCCTTCTTGCAGCTTTGTTGCCCATCTTCGAGCGCGTGCCGCTTCTCGGCGCCGCGGCGCAGGCGCAAGTTCAAAACGGCGAGGGCAAGCTCGCATGGCGGCACGGCTTGTCGCTGTTCGGCGAGCTTAAATATCCGCCCGCCTTCAAGCATTTCGATTACGTCAACCCGAAGGCGCCCAAGGGCGGCAGCGTGCGGCTGATGGCGATTGGCACCTTCGACAACTTTAACGAGGTCGTGTCCGGGCTCAAAGGCTCGATCGCGGCGGGAGCCGGGCTGATCTCCGACACCTTGATGGCGCCCGCGCTTGACGAAGTGTCGACCGAGTACGGGCTCATTGCCGAAGCGGTGAGCCACCCACGCGACTTTAGCTCCGCGAGCTTCCGCTTGCGCGCCGCCGCGCGCCATCACGACGGCAAGCCGATCACCGTCGAGGATGTGATCTTCTCCATGCAGGCGTTCAAGACGCACAATCCGTCGCTCGCGGCCTATTACCGGCACGTGGCCAAGGTCGAGCAGACCGGGGAGCGCGAGGTCACCTTCGTCTTCGATGCGCCGGGCAATCGGGAAATGCCGCAGATCGTGGGGCAGCTCAACGTGCTGCCGAAGCATTGGTGGGAGGGCACCGACGCCTCGGGAAGGAAACGCGATATCGGCGCGACCACGCTCGAGCCGCCGCTTGGCAACGGCGCCTACCGTATCAAGGAGTTCGTCGCCGGTCGCACCGTCGTCTACGAGCGGGTGAAGGACTATTGGGCCAAGGATCTTAACGTCAGTGTCGGACGCGACAATTTCGACGAGATGCGCTTCGAATATTTTCGTGACGCGACGGTGGGGCTCGAGGCGTTCAAGGCCGACCATATCGATTGGCGCACCGAGAACATCGCCAAGAACTGGGCCACGGCCTACGATTTCCCGGCGGTCAAGGACAAGCGGGTCGTGCTCGAGGAATTTCCGCAGCGCAACCGCGGCATCATGCAGGGTTTTGCGTTCAATACGCGGCGCGACAAATTCAAGGATCCGCGATTGCGCCGCGCGTTTAATTTCGCCTATGACTTCGAGGAAATGAACAAGCAGATCTTCTACGGGCAGTACACGCGCATCAATAGCTATTTCGAAGGTACCGAACTCGCCTCCTCCGGCCTGCCGCAGGGTCAGGAACTGGAAATCCTGGAAACGGTGAAGGACAAAGTGCCGCCGGAACTATTCACCACCGCGTACGCCAACCCGGTGGGCGGCAGCCCCGAGAATGTGCGTGCCAATCTGCGCGAAGCGATGCGGCTCCTCAAGGAGGCAGGTTACGAAATCCGCAGCCAGAAACTGGTCAACGCGAAGACCGGCGAGCCCTTCAGCTTCGAGATTCTCACCGAGGAGCCGAGCATCGAGCGAATCATCTTGTTCTACAAGCCTTCGCTCGAACGGCTTGGCATGACGGTGAACGTGCGCACGGTCGATGATCCGCAATACGAGAACCGGCTGCGCAACTGGGATTTCGACATGATCGTCGCGTCCTGGCCGGAATCGCTCTCCCCCGGCAACGAGCAGCGCGATTACTGGAGCTCGCAGGCCGCCGACACGGCGGGCTCGCGCAACTATGTCGGCATCAAAAATCCGGCGGTCGACGCGCTGATCGAGCGGGTGATCTTCGCCAAGGATCGCGCCGAGCTCGTCGCCGCCACCAGGGCGCTCGACCGCGTGCTCTTGTGGAATTTTTACGTCGTGCCGCAGTTTACCTCCGATAAGAGCCGCAGCGCGCGCTGGGACCGTTTCAACCGGCAGGATCCCCTGCCCAAATACGGCGCATCAGCCTTCCCGACCGTATGGTGGTGGGACGCCGAAAAGGCCGCGAAGATAGGGACACGCTCATGACCTACATCCGCAATGTGACGCGTCGCGACACGCTGGCGCTTGGTGCCGGCGCGCTGGCGGCGAGCCTCGCCGCTCCGGCCTCGGCGGAGGAGGGACCCGAGCGTCACGGCATGTCGTCCTTCGGCGAGCTCAAATATCCGGCGAACTTCAAGCATTTCGACTATATCAACGTGAATGCGCCCAAGGGCGGCATCTTCTCGCAGGTCGGGTCGAACCGGGTCTTCAATCAAAACTTTCTCACCTTCAATTCGCTCAACATTTTCATCCTCAAGGGCGACGGCGCGCAGGGCATGGAGCTCACCTTCGCCGGTCTGATGGCACGTGCCGCCGACGAGCCGGATGCCCTCTACGGGCTTGCCGCACGCGCCGTACGCATTTCCGCCGATGGCTTGACCTACCGGTTCCTGATGCGGCCCGGCATCACCTTCCACGACGGCAGCCCGCTCACCGCCCACGACGCCGCCTTCTCGCTCAAAATCCTCAAGGAGAAAGGCCACCCGATTGCGCAGCAATTGCTGCGCGATGTCCGCGACGCCGAGGCCCCCGACGCCGCTACCGTGCTCATCCACTTTGCGCCGAACCGCGCGCGTGACGTCCCGCTGTTTGCGGCCTCGCTGCCGATTTTTTCTCGCGATTACTATTCCAAGCATCCCTTCGACGAGACCACGCTCGAGCCGCCGCTCGGCAGCGGACCCTACCAGGTCGGCCGTTTCGAGACCGGCCGCTTCATCGAATACGATCGGGTCAAAAACTGGTGGGGTGCCGATCTGCCGGTCGGGCGCGGGCAGAACAATTTCGACGTGGTGCGCTACGAGTTCTATCGCGATCGCGACGTCGCCTTCGAGGGATTCACCAGCAAGACCTATCTCTTCCGCGAGGAGTTCACCTCGCGTATCTGGGCCACGCGCTACGACTTTCCGGCGATCCGCGAAGGCCGCGTCAAGCGCGACGTCCTCGCCGACGATACGCCCTCGGGCGCGCAAGGCTGGTTCTTCAACACGCGCCGGGAAAAGCTCAAGGACCGGCGGCTGCGCGAAGCCTTCATCTACGCGTTCGATTTCGAATGGACCAACAAGAACCTGATGTACGACAGCTACAAGCGCACCCATTCGGTGTTCCAGAACTCCGACATGATGGCGGCGGGCAAGCCCTCGCGCGAGGAGCTGGCGCTGCTCGAGCCGTTCCGCGGCAAGGTTCCCGACGAGGTCTTCGGCGAGCCGTTCGTGGCGCCGGTCTCCGACGCCTCGGGGCAGGACCGCACCATGTTGCGCCACGCGAGCCAGCTGCTCCAGGAGGCGGGCTTCCTCGTCAAGGACGGCAAGCGGGTGACGCCGCAGGGCGAGCAGATCAGCGTCGAGTTCCTGCTCGACGAGCCCTCGTTCCAGCCGCATCACATGCCGTTCGTCAAGAATCTCGGCACGCTGGGCATCGAGGCGAACCTGCGCATCGTCGACCCCGTGCAATATCGCAAGCGCCTCGACGATTTCGACTTCGACCTCACGGTGCAGCGGTTTGGCTTTTCGGCCACGCCCGGCGATTCGCTGCGCACCTTCTTTTCCTCGCAGTCCGCCGCCATGCGCGGCTCGCAAAATCTCGCCGGCATGTCCGATCCGGTCATCGACGCATTGATCGAGAAGATCATCGCCGCCGACACGCGTGCCAACTTGACGACGGCCTGCCGCGCGCTCGACCGGGTGATCCGCTCGGGCCGCTACTGGGTGCCGCACTGGTACAAGCCCGCCCACTGGCTCGCCTATTGGGACGTGTTCACCCGCCCCGCGACGAAACCGCGCTACGCGCGCGGCGCGCCCGAGACCTGGTGGTATGATCGCGACAAGGCGGCAAAGCTCGAGCGCGGATAGTCTCGACAGCGGAAGGACGCGCGTAAATTGGCCTAATCGGCCGGCGGCCCACGTCGTTGCTGCGTCACGAAAGCGTGTCTGAATGCGCCGCAGCGCGCTGAATTGGCGCTGGCTGCGCAACACTTAAGCGCGTGCCGGCCATCAATGGCTGATAACGACGGTAGTATTCCGGAATCGCGCAAGGGTGCCGGTTCATATACCATAGTCTGGAGCTATCGAGGCCGCGCGGCGAAAATCGCTGGCCGCACAAGACGATGTGAGATTGCGCTAGAGCGCATTCGTATGATCCGGACCAAATGCAAGCGGCTCGGGCCAACCTCTTCCCGCTTCACGGGGGAGGGAACGCGCCGGTTTGCGGCGCGGTTAGGGGTGCAGCGAGAACGAACTTTTCCAGCGCAGAGGCCGGCGTGACATGACCGCCTACCTCATCCGCCGCCTCTTATTCATGGTACCGACCTTGTTCGGCATCATGTTGGTGGCGTTCGTGGTGGTGCAATTCGCGCCCGGCGGCCCGGTTGAGCGCGTGATCGCCCAGCTTTCCGGCGCCGACACCGGCGCCACCTCGCGCATCTCGGGCTCCCCCGGCGGCGATCTCGGCGCGCGCGGCCAGCCCGGCGGCGCCGGCGCGGTCGACGCCGTGACCTCCAAATATCGCGGCGCGCAGGGCCTCGACCCCGAATTCATCAAGAGCCTCGAGAAGCAATTCGGCTTCGACAAGCCGGCCTACCAGCGTTTCTTCATCATGGTGTGGAATTACTCGCGTTTCGATTTCGGCAAGAGCTATTTTCGCGACACCACCGTTCTCCAGCTCATCAAGGAGAAGCTGCCGGTCTCGATTTCGCTCGGCATCTGG
>Ga0126376_10000142_pt1 | contig 32221 bp, 28 predicted proteins | sample PanSoiMetPlot_15_FD_92760 | JGI IMG/M metagenome (GOLD analysis project Ga0126376, IMG submission 92760) | Tropical forest soil microbial communities from Panama - MetaG Plot_15 | ecosystem: Environmental > Terrestrial > Soil > Tropical forest > Bulk soil | place: Panama | collected 2016-02-17 | reverse complement strand
CTGCGGGATGAGCTGCAAGCGCTTGCTGGCCCATCCGCCGGCCCTAACGGCGGACAAATCTACATTGATGGATTCACCGGCGGACAGCTTCCGCCCAAATCCTCAATTCGTGAAATTCGCATCAATCAGAATCCGTTTTCCGCCGAATACGATCACCTTGGCTACGGCCGTATCGAAGTTTTCACCAAGCCGGGGACCGACCAATTCCACGGCTTTTTTCTGATCAACGTCAACACGGCCGGGCTGAATGCGCGCAATCCTTATCTAGGAGACACTCCGGAGCCGGGCTACGACTCCCAGATGTATACCGCAAATTTCAGCGGCCCGCTGGGCAAGAAGGCTTCCTTCTTTTTGGATTTCAACCGCAGAAATATCAACGAGCTCTCCGTCATCAATACACCCGCGCTCGATGCAAATTTCAAGGAGATTCAATTCACGGACTCTGTGGCCAATCCAAGAACGCGGACGCAATTCAGTCCGCGCCTGGATTATCAGGTGAATGTAAACAACACGCTGGCCGTCCGCTATCAATATGAGCGGGAAACAGAAGAGAATGCGGGGATCGGCCTTTTTAGCCTGCCGTCACAAGGAGTGAATGATTTCTCCACTGAGCATCAGGTGCAGATAACAGACACCCAAATCGTCAACGCATCAATCATAAACGAGACGCGATTCCGTTATGTGCGCGAAGAACGCACAACAAACGCGTTGGATTTTGCGCCAACCATCAGCGTCAACGGTGCTTTCACGGGTGGCGGAGTCAATACCGGCAATGCTGACGAAATACAAGATCAATTCGAAGTTCAGAATTACACTTCCGTAGTTCACGGAACGCACTTTGTGAAATTCGGCGCTCGTTTACGAGCTACCAAGGATATCCTCAAGGAAAATGCGGGCTTCAACGGCGCGTTCACGTTCAACAGTTTGACGGATTATCAGACGGTCCAACAGGGACTCACGAATGGAATGACCACGGCGCAAATTCGCGCTGGGACCGGTGCGGGGCCGACGCAATTCTCTTTGGTGACCGGCCAACCTCAAACCACAAACACGTATTGGGACCTGGGCCTTTACGCACAGGATGAATGGAAAGTACGACCGAACGTTTCGTTAACCTACGGGATGCGTCTCGAAACGCAAAATGAGATTTACGGGACTGCGGATATCGCGCCGCGTATCGGAATTGCTTGGGGAATTGACGCCGGGAAAAAGGGCCAGCCGAAAACCGTGCTGCGCGCCGGATGGGGAATTTTTTATGACCGCTTCAATCAGTCCCTGCTTGTACGAGCCCAGCGCCAGAACGGCATCCTGCAGCAACAATTTATCGTGCAAGATCCTGACTTCTATCCGAATCTGCCGACCGCGGCTGAACTTGCCGCCGTGTCTTCCTCAACATCACCGACGATTTATCAGGTGGATCCAAAACTGAAAATTCCTTACACGATGCAGGGTGGCGTCACGCTTGAGCGACAGCTTTCGAAAAGTGCAAATATAGCACTGACGTATCTGAATTCGCGAGGGGTGCACACACTTCTCACTCGAAATATTAACGCGCCGGTAGGGCCGACCTTCGATCCAAGCGACGTGGCAGAACGGCCGCTCGGAACTCTTGAAAACATCTACCAATACGAAGGTTCGGGAATCTTCAAGCAGAACCAATTCATCGTGAACAGTAGCGTGCGCATCGGCCAAAAACTTTCGCTCTTCGGTTACTACACGCTGTCCTACGCGAACAGCGACACTGGAGGTTCCGGGAGCTTTCCCACAAATCAATTCAACGTCGCGCAGGACTACGGTCGTGCGGCGTTCGATGTGCGGCATCGAGTTTTTCTCGGTGGAAGCATTTTGATGCCGTATCAATTCCGCCTCAGCCCGTTTGTGATTGCCAGTTCTGGGACACCGTTTAACGTCACTCTCGGGCGCGACCTGAACGGCGATTCGATTTTCAACGACCGTCCGACGGTTGGGCAATTGCAGACTGCGCTGGCCACCGCAGCGATCGCGCAAAACGTGAATTTCGACTGCAATGAAAGCGACCCGAACGCGCTCGTTCTCATTAATTGCGGAACCGGCCCCGGAAGATTTTCGTTCAACTTGCGCTTGAGCAAATCGTTTGGTTTCGGCAAGAAACATGAAACCGGAAGCAACGCGGGTGGCGGTGGAATGGGCGGCGGTACATTTGGCCGCGGGCCCGGCGGTCCGCGCGGCGGGGGCGGTGGTGGCGGAAGAGGCGGTGGACCCTTTGGCGGAGACAGCTCCGGGCAAAGATACACACTCACATTTGCAGTGGCGGGGCGAAACATTTTTAACAATGTGAATCCGGGAAACCCGGTGGGTGTGATCAGCTCTCCGATTTTTGGCCAGAGCAATGCGCTCGCGGGCGGCCCGTTTGGGTCGAACTCCTATAATCGGCGCGTTGATTTGCAGATGACCTTCAGCTTCTAGAAAATCTAATCACGATCAGGGGACTTTGGTGAACGCTTTCCGGCGGGCGATGAATGTTCAGCCGGAAAGACGTTGTGCTGGGGCTGCGGTATGGGAACATCGCCCATGCGGTCGCGCCATAAAACTTTGTTGAGCAACGCAGTATCGACAGCGTCGACGTGTTTGAAATCCAGATTTTCTCCTTCTTTCCAATCCTGAGTGTTCATTTCGTAGATGATGCCGTTGATTTTGTTGCGATAGTCGGCGATGAAGGGCGGCTGTGTGCCGGGGCCGCTGAAGAGCGCGGCCATGCCGGCCGCGCGAGAGTCGTTGCTATTCATCGGAGGAACACCTAGGAGCGCTTCGATGGTGCGGACCATGTTGATCGTCGTATAGAAAGTGTGGTCGACGAAGGGAGTCACAGCGGAGCCTTGCGTCTGCGGCAGAGGGGAATATTTGCTGATGACGAGTGCGATGCTGCGATGAGAATCCACGTGGTCGGGGCCATCTTGCGCGTCGTCTTCGAGGATAAGGACGGCGGTGTCGTCCCAATAAGGACTGTGCGAGAGCGCGTCAATGACGCGGCCAATGGCGAGATCGTTGTCGGCGACGCTTGCGTCGGGGCGCGGCTGGTTTCTCTTTAACCCAGCGGTGTGATCATTGGGCAGCCGGAGCAGAATGAATTGCGGCATAGTGTCCTTGCCGTCTCTACGAGCTGTGACAAAATCGTTAAATTCGTTCAAAAATTCGTCGGCACGAAGCTGGTCAGGGTAAGCAACCTCAAAATCGGGAAAAAGCGGATCGAAATGGCCGCGAAGCTCGACTTCGGAAGCGATGTTTTTCGCCATAACCGGAATTTCCCAAGGGTATGGGCTCGGTCCACCGCGGGGATCGCCAACGTTTCTTTCAAGCGGCTCGCCTTGTTTGATCACAGTACGTTTGCAAGTTACGCCAGAAACTTTGGGCGGACCCCAAGTTGGATTTTTGCCTTCGGGTTTGGCATTGCACCATTTGGTGACGATGAATTCGCCGTAGTGACGATAGGTGACGCCGTGCGCGGCAAAATTTTTCCAGAGATAACCGCCGGTAGGCTCGCCGGCATCGGGGAGATCGTCATCGGCTGAAATTCCGTTGAGAAATGTGCCTTCGGAATCATACGTGTGTTCAGCGCTGCGGTAGGCGATGGGCCAGGTTTTTGCGACGTAGTCGGAAATGGAGGCGGAGTTGGACCAGATGTGGCCGTCGCCGGAGACGTCGCCGCTGTCATAGAAATTGTCGAGAATGCCGAATTGTTTGGCGAGCTTGTGCTGATTAGGCGTAATGTCTTCGCCATACATGGTGAGCGAGGGATCGCCATCACCCGCGCCGAGATCGCCGAAAACCTGATCGTAAGTGCGATTTTCCTTGATGATGTAGATGACGTGGCGGATTTTGTTTTCTCCGGCCGAGAATTGGATTTTGTCCGAGTTGCCACGAAGGAAATTGGATGCGATGGTTTGTTTCGTGTAATCGGGGAGATTCGATGGAAAGTCGGCAAGGGGAATCTGTGCGAGTGAGCCGTTGATACGAGCAGGAGTGTAGGGATATTCGTGCGAACCGTCGGCATTTTTCTTGAGCGGAATAGGATTGGGGCCAGAGCTGCGGCCTTTGGCGGTGGCGATGAGGAGTTGTTTCGGCGTGGCGAGGACGACGGTTGGATACCATTCCGTTGGAATGAAGCCGGGTTCGGATTTGGCGGTGAGATCGAAGACGGAGACAGAATCCGAGATCGCGTTAGCGGAAAAGAGAAGTCTTTCGTCGGAAGAGAGAGACAAGGATTGCGGATCGCTGCCGCCATAGGATTGTCCGGGGAGTTTTGTGGAAAATGCGCGAGAGGTCTTGAGCGCGCGAGCATCGAGAGCGACGATTTGATCGCGATTGGTAAGCGCAACGTAGAGAATGGAATTGGCGTGATTGAGGAGAAGCGCCGTGGGATGTGAACCGCCGACGAGAGGGGAGGATGGTTTTTCAAGCGGAATGATTTTTGAAACATGACCTGTAACGAGATCGAGTTCGGCCACTGAGGAAGCGTTCCAGAGGGAGACGAAACCGCGCTTGCCGTCGCGCGTCACAACGGTAGTGTAGGGAAGCGAAGCGGGGATGCGCTTGAAAGTGGAGAGATCGAAGCGGTGAAGGATCTTGCCATCAGCGGCGCTTAGGAGGATGGCTTCGTCGGAATTGTTGCACGCGACAAGAATGCTTTCCGCTCCAGCGACGTTCGCGACGCTGAGGCCGGCGGGATAAGTGACGTCGGCGAATTCTTCGCGGCGCAGTTTGCCTTTAGGAATTGTTTTGCGCGGAGCAAGCGGCAGAAATTTTTCGGGAGAGATTTTTCCATTGTCGAACGAATAGACGGCGATGCCATTGCCGGTGTCACCCGCCATTTTGCCGAGCGGATCGGTAAAGGAAGCCATGGAGGCGTAGAGGCGATGGCCGTCGAGGCTAAAGGCGAGGCCGAGAAAAAAGGATTGATGGGCGTCGTGGGCGAGGCGGTCGTCGGGGAAATCGGTGAGTTCATTGGTTTCGAGATTGAGGACGGTGAGAGATTGTTTTTCGCCGGAGGTGTAGGCGCCGTAGCCGCTGTGGAGGAAGACGGCAAATTTCGCATCGGGAGAGAGCGCAGCGGCGCTGGGAAGATTGTTGATGGGGCGAGGATGGCCGGGGACTTCGACGAGAATTCGACCGTTGGGCAAGTTGACAGGCTTCTGCTGAGCACCAAGAGGAAGCGAAAAAAGGGCCAAAATGAGGGTAAGGAGGGGCTGAAATAGGCGAAACTGTCGAAATAGCGGTGTCATGAGACGAGTATAGTGGCGTTTTGTAGACCAGTTGTAAATGTGTGGAGAGGCTGAGATGAAGAGGAAACGGAAAAAACTGGACGCCGGTACGGAGGCGCGTCGCAGGGCGCGGAAAGCGGGATTGGCGCCGGGAGGCACGCGAGTGATTCCGGACAAGCGAAAGAAGCAGGAGAAGCACAAAAAGGATTGGGCCGCAGAAGCAGAGGCATAGAATTCCGTTTTGGGAACCTCTTTCGCAGAAGTCTGGGAGGAAGGTTCACCCCGCCATTTTTTGCGGTTACCGCTATTTCGAGAAGAAGATAATCGTGGCGCCCGCAATCATGAAGGACCCTCCAACGAGAAGGCCAGTAGAAGGTACGTGCTTGAAGAAGAGGTAGTTAACGATTTGAAAGGCCACAAACAAAGACGCGAGGTAAACGCCGGTGGCCCGAGCAAAGTCGGTAGGTGCAAGGTTCAAAAACAGGCCATACAAAGCAAGCAAGAGAGACGCAAGGGCGAATAGGCCGGCACGGCCCTGCAGGGCCAAGGGCGTTTTGAGGGCGATCCGCATGACAGCGTCGCCGACGGCCTCGAAGATGGTCGCGATCACCACGAATGCGATTATTTTCATGGGGAAATATTCGCACGGTATTTTTGAGAGGACAACGTGTTTCGGATTGCACAGAACAGTTGAGGGGAATATGACGGAAGAAGCACTCAAAAATAGCTGCAGTACGAAAACGGCAGCTAGACGGCTTTGTAGACGGGGACGAGGTAGAAGGCTTCAAAGGGGGCACGGGAGGATTTGGCGTTGGCTTCGATTTCCCAGTAGGTGGGAGGAGCGGAAGCGAGAGCGGTGACATGCTGAGATTCTGGGAGAGTGAATTCCACCGGAATTTCCTGGGAATATGCGACGAGTTGGGCGCGGGAGAAGGTCTTTGTATCGCCGTAGAGTTCGAAGCAGACGACTTCGGTTTTGCGGTTTTCACCGGAGCCGCTGGTGATGTACATCTCCCGGACGCAGCGAAGCGTTAGGGTAAGCTCATCAAAGTCGCTGAGGTGATTTGGCGCGCGAAGGCGGGCGCTCAGGGTGCTGCCGAGGAAAAATGGAAAATTGTTGTAGGCAAGGAAAGTGTTGCCGTAACGGAGAAGTTCGCTGAGCATCTGCAGCCAGCGAGCCCAGAAGACCAGACCAAGCAAACCTAAAACGCCGGCCACAAGGGCGAAAATCCAAGCGCCGCGCTGGGTTACGCCAATCCAGAAAAAGGGCACGAGAAAGCCGGTCCAGACGAGAGCGGCAAGCAGACGTTGCAACATGGCGTTAAAGGCGGAAAAGGTGAAGCCTTCGCGGCTCCAATGATGGTCGAAGAGCCAGGGCTGATTAGGGGTTTGCTTTGCCTCGCGATCGTAAGCCGATTTGCGGATAACTCCCAGAATTCCATGGATCATCAGAAATGCGCCCGCAGCAAAAAAGAACAGGCCGAAGATTGCGACCGCCCAATCGGGAACATTCTTTTTGACGGTTAAGAAGCCGAGGGCTACGGCGCCAATCCAGATGCCCGCTGCGAGAAAGGGGAGACCAAAGAAGAAAGACTTCCAGCCGTCGATGGCGGTGGCGCTTTGCGTGGGATGGTTGACGAGGACCCGCTCGGCGCTGTTGGGAGGGACTCCCACCAGCATCTTTTGAGTGGCGTCTGCGATTGTGCTCATAGGGATTCCTCTGGGCTCTTGATTGGTTCAGGCTTGCGCGCGCTGAGCGTGGAGATTGAGGACAAGGCGCGCTACTTCTTTCACATTACTTACACCTAGTAAGCCGATGGTCATTTGGGAAAGGGAGTTGCGCGTCTGCATGATGGAATTGGTGCGAATGATGACGTCGCCGGCGCCTCCGGCGCGCTCGCGATGATCCACGGAGATGATGTCAGCGGGCGTGCAGGAACGGACGGTCCGGGTACGGCCGTCGGTTATGATGAGAACCCGCTTGTCGGTGACGGCGTAGACGGTTTTGAGGCCCTTGAAATAAGCGAGTAGTGGCGCGAAGACGATGCCAAGACCGATGAGCAGGAAAGGTAAGCCGAAAAGCGGGAAGAAGGAGAAGACGCCGGCAATAGGGTTGGAAGACGCAGATTTCGACATGGCGTGTGTTCCACGAAAGGCCGCGGTCATCCAGAAGACGGCAAAACCGGCGAAGGGAAGGCCGAAAATGGCGGCAGGAAGGGCGGATAGCGCGGTGCGGCCAGCATCGGCGGCGCCTGTCCATTGAAGGCTTTCGCCAGGCTGGAGCTCGGACTGAACCATGAATTGAGCTTCACTCGGGGTCATGAGGACCTCCCTAGGGAGCTAGAACGATCCATCCCTTAAGAGAAGTTTAGGAGGAGGAACGGGGTGCGCCTATAGACGGTTAGGCACAAGCCTGAGAATTGCGCAAAAGGGAAACTGGACTGAAGGGCAGGTCCGACCGTACCCGTAAAAAGTAAAGGCAGATTCCTCTCTGCGCTCAGAATTGAAGCCCGACCGGGCTTCAGTTCTTGGAGCCTCAACCGGGACGATTGGCAGGAACGGAATCGGCGGGAAGGAAGAGCGGAGCCTTGGCGATTTTGACGCGTTCGGCGAGACGATTGGCGATGGATTCGAGGTCGGCTTTTACGAACCCCATGGAAGAGACAAGGACAGAGCCGTCGGTGTCTACAAGAAAGATGGTGGGGACCATGGTGAGGCGGTAAGCGTTGGAAACGACGTAGCGTTTTTCTTCGGGATCGAGAAGGGTGGGGAAGGTGATGCCATATTCCTTGTTGAAGGCGGCAGTTTTTTCAGGGCCGTTCTGCGAAATGCCAACGATGGAGAGGTTCGGATCCTTGTAGCGCTGATAAAGACGTTCGAGAAAGGGGAAAGTGAACTGGCAGACGGGGCATCCAATTTTGAAGAAGGTGAGAAGCGCAGGACCTTTCTCGAGAGCGCCGGAGAGAGAGAACTCTTTCTTGTCGAGTGACTTGAGCGAGAAATTTGGCGCGAGGTTACCGGCGACGATATAGGTCATTTGTTGGGCTGCTCCAAACCAACGGGAGATGCGATTTGATAAACGCACAACATAATATTATCGCAACGCCGCAAGTTACACAAAAATTGGATGTCGCAAACAGGAGAGTTGTAACGTTTGTTTCAATGCATACGCTTCATCAAATTGGGGCGGTCAACTCGCGTCCTTGATGTCGTCGTGCGCGTCTTTGAGGGCCTTGGCTGCTTCTTCTTTTGCATCGGAATCGGGCTTCAGCAGAGAGATGGAATCGCGGAAGGACATGGCTTTACCATCGGATGGGCCGGCGCAGGCGTCAGAAACATCTTCCGGTTTCACGCCCGTAACGTCCCACTTAAGGCAGGCAAATTCGACCTTAACTGATTTGCTGGCTCGTATGACGGCGACGCAGGTTTGCAAAGATTTGAAGGAAGTGCATTTGTCCTGAAGATTGGCGGTTTTGTCGAGGACGCCATGGGCCCGCAGCTGGCCGGTTAGTTTTTGTTCGAGCTCCTCGTTGGAGACGAGCTGGTCATTGGCGGATTTTGCATCGCGCTTGAAGAGTTTCGCGGGATTGTATCGGGAGGGGCTGTACCAGGCTGCGGACGGCGATGAAGATGATGAGGATGACGAGGACGAGGGTGCGGTGGGCTGCTTATCGTCCTGTGAGGATTGTGCGAAAAGGGGGCTGGAAAGAAGGAAAAGACACGACGCCACCGCGAGCAGAAATCGCGCAAGTTTATTCATGGTCACCTTTCCGAGGGCTGGAAGGGGACACTCTATAGATACCGCAGGAAATGGCGAAAAGTCGAGACTAGGGTGGGCTCGAATCGTGGGAGGAAACGACGCGGCCGAGGTCGGAGCTGCGGTCGAGGCGATCGAACATTTGCCAGGCGGCGAAGGAGATTTTCGCGATAGTGTCGCTGGCTTCGCGTTCGTGGCGAACGTACGTGGACATGACGCAAATGACGTACGGACGTTTGCCGGTGAAAACGACGCCGCAGTCATTGCGGACGCCTTCGAGTTCACCGGGCTTGTTGGCGACGCGGAGATCTTCGGGAAGATTGCGCACGAGATATTGACTTTCTTTGCGCATACTGAGGAGTGAGAAGAAATCTTCCGTGAACTGTTTGTTGAGGACTTTGCCGCGGTAGAGCGCTTCGAGAAATTGACAGATTTCGCGCGGAGTAGAAGTGTTTTCGCGGCCTTCGGCGGCAGCTTTGATGTCCATCATTTTGCGGCGAAGGCGCGTATGGGTGAAGCCGAGAGAGTCGAGGAGGGCGTTGACGTTGTCCATGCCGACGCGGTTGATGATGACGTTGGCCATAGAGTTGTCGGACACGGAGATCATAAGAGCGGCGACGTCGCGGAGAGTGAGTTTTGTTGCCCCGGGAGTGAGGGTGCTGGCGATGCCACTGCCGCCGACGAGATCGGAGGATTGGAGAGTATAAGTTTCGTTGAGATTGAGTTTGCCTTGCTGCGCTTGATGGAAAAGTTCGGCGAGGATGGCGATCTTGATGGTGCTGGCGGTGGGGAAGACTTCGTCGGCATTGGAAGCGATAGAGTTGCCGGTTGTCAGATCGAGGACGTAGACGCCGAGAACGCCGTCGAGAGATTTGTCAGTTTCGCGGATGGCGGCTTCGAGTTTTTGGAAGAGGATGCGTTCTTTGGAAGGGAGGGGTTGTTGGGCAGAAAGATCCTTGGAGGCAATGCAGAAAAGGACGAGACTGAACAAGCATGAGGTTGTGCGTTTCATATTGGGCGGAATTATACAGTGGAAGGAGCTGATGCCCGGCTAAGAAGGCGGCCGCTACGAGTTCAGACCGACACTCGGAGCACACGCAGAAATGCCTGTACCAAGATTTCGGAGGTAAGGCGTTAGTGGATGGTGCGGGTTTTGCGGGACATGTAGTCCATGAGGAGATACTGGCCGAGGTTGTAGGGAGTAGTGAAGTAGGCTTTGCCTTTGCACATCTGCGTGATTTTCTGGACAAAATTAACGAGGGAGTAGTCGCTGGCGAGCATGAAGGTGTTGATCATAATGCCGGCGCGCTTGCATTTGTTCACTTCTTCGAGCGTTTCGCCGACAACGAAGGGATCGAGACCGAAGGCGTTTTTGTAGATGCGGCCATCTTCGAGCGTGAGGGCGGAAGGTTTGCCGTCGGTGATCATGACAATTTGGCGCATGTCTTTGCGTTGACGAAGAAGAATGCGCTGCGCGATGCGGAGACCCTCGCGCGTGTTGGTATAAAAGGGCCCGACCTGGACGCGGGCGAGTTCGCTGAGCGGGACTTCCTCGGCGGAGTCGTGAAAGAGAACGAGGTTGAGCGTGTCGCCCGGGTATTGCGTTCGAATGAGATGCGAGAGGGCCATTGCGACGCGCTTCGCGGGAGTAAAACGATCTTCGCCGTAGAGAATCATGCTGTGGCTGCAGTCGAGGAGGACGACCGTGGCGCATGAGGATTGATACTCGCACTGATGGACCATTAGGTCTTTGTACTGGATTTCGATGGGCACTTTGGCGCCGTCGCGGCGGACGGCGTTGAAAAGAGTTTCGCTGACGTCGAGGTTGAGCGTGTCGCCGAATTCGTAGGCACGGGAGACGCCGCCAGATTCTACGCCGGTCGCGAGGTCACGCGTGTCGTGGCGGCCGAAACTGCTACGGCCGAGCGAGCCAAGAAGGTCCTGCAGCGTTTTGAAGCCGAGGAAATCTATGGTTTTGTCGGTGATTTCGAAGCGGACTTGCGATTGATTGCGATCCATCGGTTTACCAACAGAGCCGCGCGCGGTGGCCTGATTGGGCGGAGTGATTTGGGGCGGCTGCTGCGGGTTAATGTAGCCCTCTTGCGCCATGCGTTCGATGAGTTTGTCGAGGAGGTCCTGGATTTCTTCGTTGTTCATCGCGTCGGAACGATTCAACATGCGGCGCAATTCTTCAGGGAGCGAGTTTTCGTCGAAGAGATTGCCTTCCTGGAGCGCGCGGAGGATAGCTTCGCGAAGAGCTTCCATGGAGCGCTCGCGGTCAAATTCGTTGATGCCGTAGTATTGCGATTCGAAACCGGATTGCAGGAAGAAGTCGCCGAGGCGCTTTACGAGTTCCTCGAGATCGATGGAGTCGGCAGGTTCGCCGATGTATTTCGAGAACTTGGTGAACTTCATTTAATTGTAGCCTCTGCGCGGCGCACGGGGCGGATTCTCGCGCGGTTCGGGCGGCTTGGGTTTGTCGGCGTAGAAGCCGCGCTCTTCGCTGCGCCCAATGCGACGATGGGCCCAGAGGCCTTCAAGAATCATTTCGGCAGCAGCGGCCACGGCGGCGTGATTTCTTGGTTCGGATACACCGAGGCGGTTGACGTGAGCGAGCAGGTCTTTAATGTTGGCAAGTTGCTGGTAGCGATCTTCCGTGCGGGAGAGGTCGGCGAATTTGAGTTCACCGCCGAGTTCGAACCACTGAATGACTGGCTGGAAGCTTACATCGCTGAAATGTTTCGAAAAGACGCGGCCAACGGCGGTGCGGATTAACTCGCGCGCAATGGTCTCAGCGCCCTTGAGTTCGCCCTCGTATTCAAGTTCGAGTTTGCCGGTGATGGCGGGAAGAGCGGCGTAGAGATCGGCGACGCGGGCGATGACGCAATTTTCACGAGTGCGGACGGCGCGCTGTTCGGCGCTGCTAACGATGCTTTCGAGAACGGTTATGGGTAGACGTTGGCTGACGCCGGATCGCTTGTCCACGCGCTTGTCGTCGCGGGCCTGGAAGGCGATTTCTTCGATGAGTTGGCGCAGATAGTCGGGGACGGCGACTTGAATGGGGGAATTGCGGCGCGTCCAGGCTTCCTGCTGCGTGATAGCCATGCCTTCTTCGACTGTTTGCGGATAGTGGGTGCGAATTTCTGCGCCGATGCGGTCTTTCAGGGGCGTGATGATTTTTCCCCGCGCCGTGTAATCTTCCGGGTTGGCCGAGAAGACGAGAAGGACATCGAGCGGAAGACGAACGGGATAGCCCTTAATCTGTACATCGCCCTCCTGCATGATGTTGAAGAGGCCGACCTGAATTTTTCCGGCGAGGTCGGGAAGCTCATTGATGGCGAAAATGCCGCGATTGGCTCGGGGCAGAAGGCCGTAGTGGATGGTGAGTTCGTCAGAGAGGTCGCGGCCACCGCGAGCGGCGCGAATCGGATCCACGTCACCGATGATGTCGGCAATAGTTACGTCGGGCGTCGCGAGTTTCTCGACGTAACGAAGATCGCGAGGCATCCAGTTGATAGGAGTGCCGTCGCCTTCCGAGGCGAGACGCTCTTTGCAGGCACTGCAGATGGGATGAAATGGATCGTCGTTGATTTCGCAGCCAGCGATGACGGGAATTTCCGGATCGAGAAGATTGACGAGGCCGCGCAGGATGCGGCTTTTTGCCTGGCCGCGAAGACCAAGCAGAATGAAATTGTGGCGCGAGAGAAGTGCGTTGACGATCTGCGGAACGACGGTGTCGTCATAGCCGTGGACGCCCGGGAAGAGAGTCTCACCGCGTTCGATGGCGCGGAGAAGGTTCGCGCGAAGTTCATCTTTTACGGAGCGCTGCAGGGAGCGCGCGTCAAAATCGGGAACACGCCGAAGCTCACCGACGGTTTTTGGGCGGGCCTGCGAAGAGGAGGAATGCAGCGAAGTTGTCATGGTCAATTGGCCCCCAGTGCAGGAAATCTTGCGCGAAATTCAATTCAAACCGCTTCCATTTCCGGCTGCGCGATGCTGCTGGGACTCTATCTTCTGTAGATGCGGCGCCCAGTCACGAAGATACCCGAGGAGGCGCTCTTGGCGCTCGGCTTCTGTCCGAAGCTCGAGGATGCGCTGCTTCCAGAGCAAATCCATCGGAAGTTTTGAGGCTATGGTGTAGGAAAGCTGGTCGTTTGCCTCTGGATCGGAATTGCCGCGCGGGTAATCGCCGAAGATAAGCGTGTGGCAGGCTTCGTATAGTTCCGTAAGGGCTTTGCGAGCTTCCGGACTCGCGCTGGAATAGCGATCATCGAGGTAGTCGACGCTGCCTTGGAGGAGCGGCTCTTCGGTGTGGAGCTCGACGACTCGAAACGGCGCTCGGCCAACGGTGAGAATGTCCATGCGGCCGTCGTTGTAACGCTTGACGACTTCGAGAATTTCGGCGGTGCAGCCGGTTCCGGCGACGCCATCATTGAGAGCGAGGAGCATGCCGAATTCGGATTTGTTGTCGAGGCAATCGCGGACCATTTTGCGATAGCGTGGCTCGAAAATGTGCAGAGGAAGGTCAGCGCCGGGAAGAAGAACGACGTTCAGAGGAAACAACGGAATGCGATCAGGCCGCATGGGTTCTACAAGGAGATAGTAGCAGAAGGGGTGGATGGCGTTTCTAGGAGAGTTCGGCGAAGAGCGCTTCCATTTCGGAGCGGGCGTGGGCGTCACCTTTGCGGGCGGCGACGGTGATGCCGGTATTGAGCACGGCGCGGGCCTCTTCGGTGCGGGCTTGTTTGGCGAGGAATTGGGCATACATGAGATAGCCGGGGACATATTCGATGTTGCGCTGAAGCAATTCTCGGAAATGTACATCAGCGTTCGGGGCATCGCCGGAATTGGCACATTCGAGGGCGAGGCCGTAACGGGTGAAGGCGTCATTGGGTTCTTTGGCGACAAACTCTTCGAGCAACTGGCGACGTGTTTTCTTTGGTTCGGTCATAGGGGATTCGTATTATAGCGGGGAGAATTCGTGCGGCCAAAATTCGTGAAACGAGGCTGTTGATGAAGAACAAGAAGAGGACGGTAACGATTAGCGCGGAAGGCGAAACACTGAAAGGGAAGCCGGTGAGCGCGTCGCGATCGGAGATGTCGGAAGTCGTGCTTCCTGCTGAGACAAATCTCCTGGGGAAGCTGCTCGGCGGACATGTGATGCACCTGGTGGACGTCGTGGCGGCAATGGCGGCGAGCCGCCATGCGAACAGTTACGTGGTGACGGCGTCGGTGGACTACATTGATTTTCGGAATCCGGTGAACCTGGGAGAGATTGTGATTTTGATGTCCCAAGTGAACCGGGTGTTCAACACGTCGATGGAAGTGGGCGTGAAGGTATATTCAGAGAATGCGATTACGGGGGAGCGAAAGCACACGACGACGGCATATGTGACATTTGTCGCGCTGGATGAGTTTTCAAAAATGCCCAAGAAAGTACCGCCCCTGATTTTGAAGACAGCAGAAGAGAAGCGGCGGTGGAAAGAAGCGGGGGAAAGAAGGAAATACAGATTGGCGATGCGGTTCAAGAAACGGAAAAGAGAAGAATAGGATTTATCGCGTTGATGCAGGCCGTTGCAATGCCTCTTGTCCATGATCGAAAGCCCAGATCACTTGCAGTTGATATGGACCTGGATCAAAAACATCCTTCCAAACACCTGTTTTTCGTTTAATGGATCAGCGTAGAGCCAAACTCCAGATTTTCCTGGTAATGGTGAGCCATTGGTTGAAATGGCCGAGCGGTCGAAAAGGAAGTTATCGCCTTCCCATCCAATCAGCAACCACCTCTTGATAGTAACCATGCGCCCGTCAAATCTTCCTGGACTCTGAGCCAAATCGGCTACGGTTGCGATCTGTGGAACTTGTCCAGCCGAAGACAGAAAAGCTGAGAACAAGAGGGCAACAAAAGGAAGATATCGAATACGCAGCATGCTTCCCCAACGTTGCAGAGAAAAACCTCGACCCTGATTCTACGACCAAAACCATGAGCGGAACTAACTAATTGCGCCGACCCAAATGGGCTTGGTGGTGGGCTGAGGGCTCCCGCCGGCGGGCTCTTCGGTGATGGCAAGGGCTTTGGTGACTTCCATTGAGTCCGGTGGATTGGCGACGAGGAGCATGAATTTGCCGCCGGCGTCGGGGCGCAAGGTCATGGACGGAATGGGTTTGGCGCCGGGAGTCTTTGGGATCAGCCACAATTGAAGCGTGCGATTGCCGGAGGGGATGGGGAGGTTTTGGCCGGCGACGACGAGGCCCAGTTTGGCGTGCCACATGGCTTCGAGTTTAGGCATGCCTTTGCTGTCCGTGGGCATGGGAATCTTCACTGAGTGGGGATCCGTGAGTATTGCGGCTTGCCGTTGGGCCAAAGCGAAATTTTCTTCGAGTTCATGACGCTTGGCGATTTCGATTCTTATTTGTTCGTTGGTGGCGTCGATCGTCTTCCTGACTTGAATCGTCTCCCAGGAAGTGTAAAGCGTGAAGAGTAGAAGTGCGGCGACGGCGCCCCACATCCAGAAGGAAATGGTCGCAGCAGGTTTCGCGGATTTTGCAGCGCGCGCTTCGGCGCGAACGGTTTGCAATAAACGGCCGCGGAGCATGTCGGAGGGTTTTGCGTCGGGCGCTAGATACGCGAGTTGGCTAACAAGCCAGCGGGCCTCGTCAAGTGCCTTGGCACAGTCGGCGCAGCCCTCGGCAAGATGCGCTTCGAGCGAAGCGCGCTCCTGCGGATCGACCGCACCGAGGGCGTACGCCTCGATCAGTTCGCGAAATTGGTCTCCATTGGTCATTAGCTGCTCAAGATGCCGTCTGCAATCCTTCCTTAAGACGCAAGAGTCCGTTGCGAATCCAGCTTTTTACCGTGCCGAGGGGTTCTTTCAACTTCTCCGCGATTTCCGAATGGCTCAAGCCTTCGAAATAGGCCAGCTCGATGGCGCGCTTTTGCCGTGGTAGAAGCCCGCCCATCAACGATCGGACAAGTTCGATGCGGCGGCGCTCGTCGAGTTCGCGCTCGTATTCCGGAGCGGAAGCGACGGGAGGTAGCTCATCGGTCTGATCTTCGCGGCGTCGCTGGCGTTCACTCTTGAGGCGAAGGTGATCGAGCGCGCGATTGCGCGCTAAGGTCAACAGCCAAGGGACAAACGGGCCACGCCCAGCGTCGTAAGCCGCGGCGTTCCGCCAGAGTTGCAAGAAAACGTCCTGGACGACCTCTTCCGCCGTCGCTGCCTGCTGAAGGATCCGCAGCACCATAGAGTAAACGATGCGCGAGTGGCGGTCGTAAAGCTGCTCGAAGGCGTTCACGTCCTGCCGAAGAAGGTTTTTCATCAGCGCCGTGTCTGCGGACACTTCGCCGGTCTCGGGACCGAACTCCAAACTTGCCAGGAGTGCCAGGAACACAGGCGCTTCTTCGTCTCCTATCTCTAATACGGAACTTCGGACGCAGCGGATGAGCCGGGGCGTTGTGGCTCGGAAGCGCACTCTTTTTTAGCCGATTCGAATGGATTCGGCAACCGATTGGGCGTACTCGACGCAGGCGCCTATGGATGGGCCGGGCAAGTAGTTGCCTACGACATGCAGGCCTGAAATGCCAGAGAGAATGGTCTTCAAGGCTGCGATTCGATGCGCATGGCCGATCGTGTACTGAGGGATGGCATGCCTATACTTGCTTACGCGAGAAGAGACTGGCTCAGCGCTCAAGCCGAGAATTGGAGTGAGCTCGCGGTGCACGAGGCTGGTGAGTTCTACGGTGGAAGGGGCGACGGTTGCGGGATCGGTTGCACCACCGACGAAGCTCGTGAGTAGGACGTGGTCCTGCGGCGCGCGGTTAGGAAAGATGGAGGAGTTCCAGACAGATCCAAGTGTTTTTAGATTGGAAGAACGAGGAATGAGAAAGCCGAAGCCATTCAGAGAATGGGTGACGCTGGCGCGGCGATAGCCGAGAGATACGACCGCGACAGGAGCATATTCGACCTGAGCGAGGATAGCCGAGTTGCCGAGAAGGAAAGGTTCCACCAGTAAGGCCGCAACATGCGCGGGAGTCGCCAGAACAAGATGCGACGTTCGAAATTGGACCGGGCCAGACTCGGTTGTCGCAAAGATTTCGTATTCGCCAGGCGAATGGCGATTGATTTGAGTCACGCGTACGCCCATCTGGAGCGAATCCCCTAGAGATTTCGAAAGTGCGAGCGGGAGCGTTTCGTTCCCGGCGCGAAAGCTGGCGAGAGTTGGCTGCTGGCGCTGGCCGGATTTTGCTTTTGCTGCAGCTTTCATTCCGCGGATGATGCTGCCTGTTTTCTCTTCGGCTTCGTGAAGCTGCGGAAATGCGGCGCGGAGACTCAGTTTTTCCGGATCACCTGCGTAGATTCCTGAAACGAAAGGACCCACCAAAAGTTCCAGAAGTTCATCCGTAAATTTGCGACGAACGAATGTGGCGATGGATTCGTCGTCGCGCGGAGGGATGGTTTTGCGAAAGGGTTCGCGCAGAAGGGAAAATTTTGTGGACCAACTCAGCAGGGAAGAAGTAAGAAGCGCTGGAGGAGAAAGCGGAACGGAGCGCAACTCGCCGTTCACCAGGATGTAGCGGGGCGCTTTTGCAGGGGCCGTAATGAATTCATTCGTAAGGCCGAGGTCTGCTATTAAGGCGTTGAGTTGCGGGGTTGTGCTGAAACTTTGCGGACCAGTTTCGAACAAGTAGCTGTTTTCCTTGACTGAGCGGATTATGCCGCCGGGCGAATCGCCTGATTCGAGGACTGCAACGTCGACCTTGCGTTTTTTTAACGCATAGGCGCAGGCGAGGCCCGAGATTCCGGCGCCCACGACAATCACTGAGTGTTTTGTGGTCACGATTAGAGTGTCTTGGAAAAAAGCGGCTTGGCGTCGAGATGCTGTTTCTCGAGATACGGGTCGAAAATCATAGCGAGATTGCGGATAAAGATGCGGCCAAGCCAGGCAGCGCGGATTTCGTCTTTGGAGAGAAGAAGCAAGCCGTCCTCGCGAGGAATCTCGAGGCGTTGAAGTTCCGGGGCGAAATAGGAATCAAAGTCGATTCCAAATTCGGCGTCGATTTCTCTTTTGGGGATGACGGTATGGCAGAGCAGGCGGCTGATGACGGCGCGGCGAATGTGGTCGTCTTCGGAGAGGTGATAGCCGCGCATGGTGGCGAGGCCGCGATCGTGAATCGCGGATTCCCAGGTGGCGAGGTCGCGCTGGTTTTGCGCGTAGGCGTTGCGAAAACCGCTGATGGCGGTGACGCCCATGCCGTAAAGATCGGCGCCGGCTTTTGTCGTGTAACCCTGAAAATTGCGGTGGAGCGTGCGCTTTTCCTGCGAAACGGCGAGTTCATCGCCGGGCTTGGCGAAATGATCCATGCCGATGTAACGGTACCCGGCTTCGACAAATTGCAGAAGGCCGGTGCGGAAAATTTCGAATTTTTTTACTCCCTCGGGCAGAAACGTGGCGAACGCGCCTTGCTGTTTTTTGAGCCAGGGAACGTGCGCGTAGCTGAAGAGAGCGATGCGGTCCGGGTTGAGCGAAATGATTTGATTAACCGTGGCGGAAAAGCGTTCAGGATTTTGATGTGGCAGGCCGTAGATCAAGTCTACGTTGATGCTGTCAAAGCCGAGTTCGCGAGCGGAGGAGACGAGATCGCGAGTAAGTTCATACGGCTGGATGCGGTGAATTGTTTTTTGGACTTCAGGATGGAAATCCTGAACACCCATACTCAGGCGATTGAAACCGAGGCGGCGGAGGACTTCGAGGTGCTCACGACTGGTAACGCGCGGATCGACTTCAATGCCGATTTCAGCGTCCGGCGCAAAGTTGAAGCGATCGCGCGCGAACGAGAATAAATCATCAATTTGCTCAGGTGAAAGATAGGTTGGCGTCCCGCCGCCCCAGTGGAATTGCACGACAGGGCGGGAGCGCGAAACGCTGAGGCTGACGCGATCGATTTCTTTTTTCAAAACATCAAGATAAGGCGGAGCAACGTTCTTGTTCTTCTGGATGATGACGTTGCACGCGCAGAAGAGGCACAAGCTTTCGCAAAAAGGGATGTGCATGTAGAGCGAGACGGGCGTTTGGGTATGGTCGGCTTCGAGATGGATTTTCTCGAGATCATCCACACCAAAAGAGTCATTCCATACAGGCGCGGTGGGATAGCTGGTGTAGCGCGGGCCGGGGCGGTTGTAGCGGGCTAGAAATTCTTCGCTGACACGAAGCTCTTCGCGCATTTGCGTCAGGGTTGGGTCAGTGATGCTCACAAAACCATCTTAGCGCACAACGGTGGCTGAGGCAGTCGCGGCGAATGCCGTCTGCTGGCCAGTCTGAACGAAGAGCTGCGCGTTCTCGACGGGTGTGGTCGGAAGAATGCCGTGGCCGAGATTGAGGATGTGGCCGACGCCACCAAGTTGATGGAGAATTTCCTTGGTCTTTGAGCGCAAAACGTCTTGCGGGGAATAAAGAAGCGCGGGATCGAGATTGCCTTGAATGGCCACGCGTGGCCCCGCAAGTTTGCGCAAAGCAGACAAATCGATGCGCCAATCAACGCTCAAAACATTCGCACCGGATTGAACGACGGCCGGAAGTAGATGATGCGAGGCCTTGGTGTAATAAATAATGGGCGCGACGCCGCTAATACCGCGGATGATTTCCTGAACGGCGGGCAAAGCATATTCTTCATAGTCAGAAAGAGTGAGTTCGCCGCACCAGGTGTCGAATAATTGTACCGCAGCGGCTCCTGCGGCGATTTGTGCTTTCAGGTATGGAACTGTGGCTTGAGCGATGTGATGAAGCAGGTCGCGAAACGCGCGCGGTTCCTGCTGCATGAAGCTTTTTGCCGTGGCAAACCCTTCTTTTGTGCGGCCCTCCACCATGTAACAGGCAAGAGTCCAGGGAGCGGCGGCAAAACCGAGCACAGGAACCGTGGGTCCCGCTTCGCGCGAGAGCATGCGAAGCTCTTCCATGAGAAAGAGCGTTTCGATCTCGGGGTCAAATTGATGGAGTTTGGCGACGCCAGCTGCGGAGCGGACGGGCTCCGGGAGGTTCGGTCCAGCGTCGCCAAGTTCGAGCGGGAGGCCCATGGCCTCTGCGACAATCAAAATGTCGGAGAAAACGATGATGGCGTCCACGCCGAGGCGACGAAAAGGTTGCAGTGAGATTTCGACAGCCAACTCGGGCGTTTTGCAGACTTCCAGAAAGCCGTGCTTTGCGCGAAGCTCGCGGTATTCAGGCAAGTAGCGTCCGGCCTGACGCATCATCCAGACGGGCACGCGCTGCAAAGCCTCGCCGCAGCAGGCGCGAAGGAAAAGGTCCCTGCGATCAATCGATTGAGTCGAAAAATTCATCAAAGTGTGCCCTTCGAGAATAACAAAACACGCCGAAGCTTGCAGGAGCTGTCAGCCAGTGTGGCAGGAAGGCCGCTGGGCTATACTGGCTGGGTAACCGTGGATCACCTCTATCTCATTCTAACGGTAGTGGCTTACGGCCTGAGTTTGGGTTCTTACTTGCGCTATTTGATGACAGGCAGGGAACTCTCGGGACGTGTCGGAAGCATCCTGCTTGCTGTTGGGCTTGTTGCGCATTACTTCGCTTTGCTCGAGAGGTCGCGTGGGCTTCACACTGTTCCCTACCACGATTTGTACGGCTCGATGTCTCTCTTTGGCTGGCTGCTAGCGCTGACCTATCTGGGGCTGGAAATTTACCATCGGCAACGTTCCGTGGGGGCGTTTGTCCTCCCTTGTATCTTGCTGTTCTTTTTAGTTTCGCACCTTGCGCCGACGGGGCGCATTGTTGAAACCCCGGCCCGCGGCGTTGCGTTTGCGTTTCATGTGACGTTGAGCATCCTGGCCTATTCCGCGTTCGCGCTTTCCTTCGTACTGAGTTTGATTTTTCTCGCGGAACAGTGGCTCTTGCGGACGCGTCACATGGGCGCGGTAGTCTGGCGGCTGCCGCCTCTGGAATTGTTAGAACGTATGAGCCAAAGCAGCGTCGTTGTTGGCCTGATCAGCATTGTTATCGGAACCGCACTCGGCTTTCTCTGGGTCGATCGCTTACTTGGAACTGTTTGGTATTTCGATCCAAAGTACATCGCGACACTTTTGTTGCTGGTGCTGTACGCGGCTTATTTGTGGCTGGCGCGATCCGCGACTTGGCGCGGAGCTCGCGCATCAAAATTGTGTGTTTTCAATTTCATATTGGTGATTTTCAGTTTCACGGCAGTGAACTTGTTCTTTTCGCACATGCACCGGTATTTCTGAAGGAGCGTTCCCGGCTCGAATGGAAATTGTGCTCGTAGGCTTGAATCACCGCACAGCGCCCGTTGAGGTGCGTGAACGGGTGTCGTTCACGAACGACCAGGCGCAAAGGGCAGCGGCGGAACTACGTTCGCGCGGGATTTTGGAAGAGACGCTGGTTCTTTCCACATGCAATCGCAGCGAAGTTTACGGAGTGCCGCCGGAAGATGTGCGAAAGAGCGCGGGGGCCCTTTCGTCATATTTGAGTTCGTTTCATGCAGTGGCCCTGGAGGCTTTAAATACGTCGCTCTATCACCACTATGATCGAGAGGCGGTGCGCCATTTGTTTCGCGTAGCATCGGGGCTCGATTCGATGCTGATTGGCGAAGCGGAAATCCTGGGACAGGTTCGGGAAGCGTATCGCGCGGCTCATGGGCAAGGCGGCACGGGTCCTGTGCTGAACCGGTTGTTCCAGGGCGCGCTGGAGGTTGGAAAGCGCGTGCGCTCGGAGACGGAACTTGGCACAAGGCCGATGTCGGTGGCTTCGGCGGGCGTCAAGTTGGCCGAACGGATTTTCGGGAAACTGAAGCAGAGGTCGGCCCTTGTTATGGGGGCCGGAACAATCGGTGAGCAAGTTGTCTCGCAGCTGCGGGACCGCGAAGTCGCTCACTTGTATGTGATGAATCGTTCGCAAGAGAAAGCTGAACTGCTTGCGCGCGAATTTAGCGGCAAAGTAATTCCGTGGGGAGATTGGGAGCACGCGTTGACCCTACCGGATGTACTTGTTACTTCGGTGTCGTCGGAAGAACCGGTGCTGCTGCGGGATACAGTAAAACATGCGATGGCGGCGCGAAAGAACCGCGCACTTTTGCTCATGGACCTGGGTGTACCACGAAACATCGATCCATCGCTCGCTGATCTCTACAACGTCTATCTCTACAATCTGGACGATTTGTCGGAAGTCGTGCGGCAAAATCGCGCGGCGCGTGAGCAAGAGATCCCGCGAGCGGAGCACATCATTGATCAGCACGTGATGAAGTTCCTTTCGTGGCAGGCGAGCGTTGAGCTGGTCGGTTTGCTCGATGTACTGCGAACTCGAGTCAAGGAAGAGCGTGCGGCGTTTTTGCGCGAACGAATGGAGATGCTCACTCATTTCCGGCTGGAAGAGCGCGAGAAGATGGAACTCCTGATGGATGAGCTTCTTGAAAAAATGCTGATGCGGCCTGCGGAAAAATTGCGCAACGAAAGAAAGCTGCAAAAGAAGATTCAGAACGTGGATGCTTTGCGCGACATGTTCCTCAATGACCGGGAGAATCCGTGAGGGCGCCAAGGATAGGAACGCGCGGAAGCATTCTTGCCCGGTGGCAGGCGGAATTTGTACGAAAGAAGATTTTGCATGCGACGGGGGTTGATGCGGAAATCGTCATCATCAAAACATCCGGAGACAAGCTCCAGCATGCGAGCTTCGCCGAAATTGGCGGCCAGGGGGTTTTTATCAAGGAAATCCAGGAAGCTTTGTTGAACGAGGAGATTGATCTTGCGGTGCACAGCGTAAAGGATGTGCCGACGGATGTTCCATCGCGGCTTTGTTTCCCGGTGATCTGCCGCAGAGACGATGTGCGCGATTGCCTGGTAGCTGCAAAGGCAGGACAAAAGCTGGCGACATTGCGGAAAGGCGCAAGGGTAGGGACGAGCAGTTTGCGGCGTCATGCGCAACTTCGTCACGCGCGGCCGGATTTGGATGTGCGCGAGTTGCGCGGTAACGTGGACACGCGATTGCGTAAAGTAGACAGCGGGGAATACGACGCGATCCTGCTTGCGAAAGCGGGGCTCGACCGTTTGGGTCTGGGCGGGCGGATTGCAGAAGTTCTCGATGCGGAAACCATGATGCCCGCAGTTGGACAAGGTGCAATTGGTGTGCAGGCACGGGTGAAAGATGAAGAGATGGCTGAGGCGATTTCGCCGCTCGACGATTTTGAAACGCGGCAATCGATCGTTGCCGAGCGTTCGCTGCTCGGGGCACTGCAGGGAGGATGTCAGGTGCCACTTGGAGCGTGGGCACGACTGGAGCGCGAAGAGTTGGTGATGGACGCAGTGGTGTGCTCGCCGGACGGCACAAAACATGTTCGTCAGCACGGCGCCGCACCACCGGAACAGGCAAGAGATCTTGGGCGTCATATCGCAGAATTGCTGTGGAATTCAGGGGCAGCGGAAATATTAGAGGAAGTGAGCCGGCAGCGTGGGTGACGTAGACCAAGCGGCGCTGGCTGGGAAGCGCATCGTTGTAACCCGGGCTGCCGCACAGGCTATCGAGTTACTCAAAGCGCTTCAACAGGCGGGAGCGATTCCGATTCTGTTGCCGGTGATTCGTATTCTGCCTGCGGAAAACCTTGCTCTTCTTGATTACGAACTCGGCCAACTGAATGATTTTGATTGGATCTTGTTCACCAGCCAGAATGCAGTCCGAGTCGTACATGAGCGTCTGGAGTCGGTGGGTCATTTTTCCGTCGGGGGGAAAAGACATTCCTTGGTTGGGGCCGTAGGTGAAGCGACCGCCGCTGAAGCCACAGAGGCTGGATTTGAGGTCCGCCACGTTTCAACCCGTCCTTTTGGAGTTGCGCTGGTCGAAGAATTGGGCGATCAACTTTCCGACAAGAAAGTGTTGTTGCCGCGAAGTGATCGGGCAAACCCTGACGTAGTCGTCGCGCTACAGAAATACGGAGCCCACGTCACGGAGGTTGTTGCGTACAGAACAGTGATGGAAGAGGCGCAGGACAATGACATCGTCGCGAAAGCGATGGGTGCGGACGCGGTGTTGTTTTTTAGTCCTTCGGCTGTCGAAGGATTTGACAGTGTTTGCGGCACGGGGAAGCTCTCTGAATTTTCCGCCACAGGTGTAGTGCTCGCGAGTGGTCCGGTCACACTGGCCGCGTTGCAGGCTAAAGGAATCGTTTCCGCTACGGCGGCAAAAGAACCATCGGTTGCGAGGGTTATTGAGGCTCTGGCAAACTCATTTGCGCCAGGCGAGCGACGATTCTCCAGCGAGGCAAATTAGGAATGACATTCCCCATTCATCGGCCACGGCGGCTGCGGCGAACCGAACTGATGCGGACGCTTGTGCGCGAAACGCGGCTCACCACGGCGGGGCTCGTCTATCCCATGTTTGTATGTCCGGGGAGCAAGGTTCGGCAAGAAGTGAGCTCGATGCCGGGTGTGTTTCAGCAATCGGCGGATCAGATTGTCGAAGAATGCCGCGAAGTCGCTGGGTTGGGCTTGTCGGCGGTCATCTTGTTCGGATTGCCAGAATCCAAAGATGCGAAAGGCAGCAGTTCGCTCCTGGCAAATGGCGTAGTACAGGGCGCCGTTGAAGGAATTAAGAAGGCAAATCTGAATCTGCTGGTGATTACGGACGTTTGCCTGTGCGAATACACGGATCACGGGCACTGCGGCGTCATTGAAAACGGGGAAGTTGCGAATGATACGACGCTGGAGATTCTTGCCGAGCAAGCGCTTTCCCATGCGCGTGCCGGTGCGGACATTGTTGCGCCTTCGGACATGATGGACGGGCGCGTCGCTGCGATTCGCAAGATACTCGATGCAAATTCATTTGTGGACGTGGCGATTCTTTCCTACGCTGCGAAATATTGTTCGGCGTTTTATGGACCATTTCGCGAAGCAGCGCAATCCGCTCCGCAATTCGGCGACCGGAAGAGCTATCAGATGGACCCCGGCAACGTGCGCGAGGCGCTTAAGGAAGTGGCGTTGGATCTCGAGGAAGGCGCGGACATAGTTATGGTGAAGCCCGCGCTTCCATATCTGGACGTGATTCGAGCTGTGCGTGACCGATTTGACGTTCCCGTTGGGGCGTACAACGTGAGCGGGGAGTTCGCGATGATCAAGGCTGCGGCGCAAAAAGGCTGGCTGGACGAAAAGCGCATTGTGCTTGAGCTCTTGACTGGTATTCAACGGGCTGGCGCAGAAATTATTTTGACGTACCACGCGAAAGACGTGGCGAAATGGCTGACGAAGTGTTGATCATCCGCGGACAGAGATCATGAACATGGCCCAACCGTCTGCAAAGAAAAAAAGAGCGCGCTCGGCTGAGAGTTTTGCGCGTGCTGAACAGGTCTTGGTCGGTGGCGTGAACAGCCCCGTGCGCGCGTTTCGTTCCGTGGGCGGTGACGCGCTTCTCGTGGAGCGTGGCGAAGGTGCGTATCTCTATGACGCGGATGGCAACGAGCTGATTGATTTCGTGTGCTCGTGGGGTGCCATGCTGCTGGGGCACGCGCATCCGGCAGTGACTGCTGCGATTGCTGAGCAAGCGAGGAAAGGAACGAGCTTTGGGGTCACTACGGCGCTTGAAGTGGAACTTGCCATGCTGATTCGCGAGGCGATTCCGTTCCTCGAGAAAATTCGATTTGTGTCAAGCGGCACGGAAGCAACGATGAGCGCACTGCGGCTCGCGCGCGGATTTACCAAGCGCGATTTGCTGCTGAAATTTGAGGGTTGCTATCACGGGCACGCAGACAGTTTTCTTTCGCAAGCGGGTTCTGGGCTCGCGACATTAGGAATCGCTGAGTGTCCCGGAGTGCCGGATGCACTTGCGAGATTAACGCTGAACGCTCCTTACAACGATTTGAACGCAGTTGCAAAGATATTCGCTGCCCACGGACCGAACATTGCGGCACTCATTGTGGAACCAATCGCAGCGAACATGGGCGTGGTTTCGCCCCAGAAGGGATTCCTCCAAGGACTTCGAGAGATTTCGCACAAGCACGGCGCGCTTTTGATCGTGGATGAGGTTATTACTGGCTTCCGCCTGCACAATGGCGCCGCTCAACAGCTTTTGGGAATTGAAGGCGACCTGACCACGATGGGGAAAATCATCGGCGGGGGATTGCCTGTTGCGGCCTATGGAGGCCGCGCCGAGATCATGAATCATGTGGCGCCGCTTGGGCCGGTCTATCAGGCGTGCACTCTGGCGGGAAACCCACTAGCGATGAGCGCGGGCATTGCGACCTTGAAAGAATTGAAAAGGCCTGGGCTGTACGAGCACGTGAACTCGATGGCTGAGAAATTAGTAGCTGGACTCAAAGAGGCCCTCGCGGCGGCGAAAATTGCCGCACAAGTGAATTCCTCTGGTTCACTGGCGACGGTGTTTTTCACTGAAAGCCACGTTGGCAACTATCAGGAAGCGAAAAGGTCCGACACAAAGCGTTACGCTAAGTATTTTCGCGAAATGCTGGACCGTGGAATTCTTCTCGCGCCATCCCAATTCGAAGCGGCGTTTGTCTCTGCTGCGCACACCGACAGAGATATCGAACGCACCGTCATAGCTGCTCACGAATCCTTGCAAATGATCACCCGGGATTCCGCAGCTTAGTTCAAGCAAGGAGAATCAGGCGCCATGTCAGAAGCTCTCGAACTGCCCGAGCACCACCACGCCCACACCGATGAACCTCTGGTGATGCCTGTTTCACTCACGATGTCGATTCTCGCCGTTCTTTTGGCGATGGTCACTCTTCTTGGTCACCGCGCGCATACAGAAGAACTCTCGCGAGAGACTCAGGCAGCGAGCCGCTGGACGCAATACCAGGCCAAGAGCATTCGCCAGCACGAATCCGAAACCGCTTCGGACCTTGTGAATCTTGTGGCTCCGTTAAACAAGGAAAGAGGCGAAACCCTTCGCAAGAAATACGAACAGCAACTGGAGCACTATACGAGCGACAAAGAAGACGTGAGTGAAAAAGCAAAGGAGCTGGAATCGGAGCGCGATCTTTCGGCACGAAGAGCCGATCGGTTTGATGGCGGGGAAGCGCTGCTGGAAATCGGCTTGGTAATCTGCTCCATCACGCTGTTAGCCAAGAATCGTTGGTTTTGGTTCGGAGGCATGGGCATTGCCACCATCGGAATAATTGTAGCCATTACGGGCCTGGTGCTGCACTAAGCTGCCAGAAAGTGCTCGGTCATGCGCGCGCCGGCGGTTGACTCCCGCGAAGCTTTCCGATTTCCGCCGTCATTTTTTCCATTCGATCCAGAAGCTCGCGGTGGCGCGACTCTTCCGTACCTGGCTTTTTGCCTATGAATGAAATTGTTCCGCCCGGCTCCAGCACGCATTGTTGCACTTCGCTGAGCGACTCGAATCCCTGTTTGCGCCCTGCGGCTTCGAGTTGCGCCACGGTAATTAATTCCCGCTTCAGATTGCCGGTACGCACCTTGCCGTCCTCGATAAGCACATCTGCTCTGCCTTCGACCAATTGGTCGAGCTTGCGGTGTTTATATAGAAAACGTACGACCAAATAGTTGACAACCAATAGGGACGTGGCTCCGATGATTCCTCCGGTGACGCTATTGTCGTCGCCGATGATGGCGTTTTGCACTGTATTCGAAAGCGTGAGCAAGACAACGAGGTCAAATGGGTTCAGTTGTACCAGCTCCCGTTTGCCGGAAAGGCGAAGGCTGACAATCAAAAAAACGTACACACAAATTGGGCGAAGAATTTTTTCCAGAATTGGCACTGCAAGGACAAACATATCCTTCCAAATGGCATGGTCATTCATGCGCGCTTTTCCTTCCCGAGGAAGACCCGTTTCCCCGATGGAGCGAATTGCAGGCCAAACGCTGGCAGCGTAACACGCCACCAATGGCATGAGAAGACAAGTAACTGGCCGGCCGTACAGTCATTCATTGGCGTCAGTAGTACGCCAGGCCAGGGGAAGTCGTACAGCATTCCCTGTATTATCCGTAGATAAGACAGCGCTTCCCGGTTCGGGCACGACCAGAACGAAAATCTAGCGGAGGCAAGATCCGCCGCCGGAATGGAATGGCAGAACATTCCGGAACAAAAGTGGACTGCGAACTTATGCCCTTGGATACTCGGCCCGAAGAAGGATTACTTACAAGCTCCACTGCCTTAAAAGCACTTCTCGATTCGTCCTGCGAATTGCTGGCGGTGCTTGACTCTAGCCGTACGGTTTCCCACGCTAACGACGGGTTCGTGCGGGTTCTTGGCTATTCCCCAAACGAAGTACTCGGCAACACGCTCGACCCGCTTCACTATCCTGCCGAACTGCAAAGTGTCCTGGACAGCTTTGGCGAGATCCAGGCAGAACCTGGGCAAAAACGGCGTGGCCGCTGCAGGCTTCGCTCCAAAGAAGGTTCCTGGCTTTGGTTTGATTTTGAAATTGCCAACCACTTGCATACGCCCGGAATCGAAGGCTGGCTCGTTTCCTATCGTGACGTCACCGATTTGCGGCGTCTGGAAGCCGAGCGCTTGGTTATTTCCGACGTTGTTCACGCGCTCAACCAAACCTCCAACCTGGACCAATTACTCAGCCAGATTCATCAGGCGTTGAAGAAAGTCGTGTACGCGGAAAATTGCTTCGTTGCTCTGCATGAACGAGCGACGGATATGTTCCATTTTGCTTTTTTCGTTGACCAATTCGACCCTCCCCCTCCACCGCAAAAAATAGCTCGCACTTGCATGGCGTACGTTTTTCGCACGGGCCAGGCACAGCTTATCCCGCAAAAAGAATTTGATTGCCTTGCTGCTGAAGGCGAGGTTGAACTTGTGGGTTCGGCGTGTCCCGCATGGCTCGGCGTTCCGCTGAAAACTCCCACGGAAACCATCGGCGTTCTCGTTGTGCAGCACTATCAAAACGAAAACGCATACGACCAGCGCGATCTGGAATTCCTGGATTCCGTCGGTGGACACATCGCCCTCGCCATTGACCGCCGACGCAACGAAGAAGCATTGCGCAAGAGCGAATCCATGTTCCGGCTGCTCTTTTCTCATACGCCGCTGCCGACTTGGGTGTTCGACACGGAAACGGGGAAATTCCTCGAAGTAAACGAAGCTGCCGTAAAGCAATATGGCTATACCGAAGAAGAGTTCAAACGAATGACGGTGTTCGACATCAGGCCTGCGAGCGATCGCGCTTCGGGAGACGATATTTGGCGCTACCCATCATTAGGAGCGTTTCATCGCGGACAATGGCGCCATCAGAGCAAAGACGGCCACGTTTTCAAAGTCGAATTGGTCGAACACGAGCTGGAGTATGCAGGCAGGCGTGTGCGGTTGGTTGTGGCGCAGGACATCAGCGAGCGGCAATCTCTAGAAGAGCAATTGCGCCAGGCGCAGAAAATGGAAGCAGTCGGGAGGCTTGCCGGCGGCGTTGCGCACGATTTCAACAATCTGTTGATGGTCATCAAGGGGCACACGGAACTTTTGTTGGGCTCGTTGCAACAGGCTGATCCCGCGCGCCGCAAAATAGAACAGATCGAACGCTCCGCTGACCGTGCTACGGGTTTGACGCGACAGCTTCTGGCGTTCAGCCGCATGCAAGTGTTGCAGCCGCGGTCGATCAACCTTAATACCGTTGTCGAAGAAATGGGGAAGCTAATCCCACGCCTGATTGGAGAAGACATCGAGCTGGTGATTCGCACGAGCCCGGATGTCGGGACAATCCGCGCTGACGCGAGCCAGATGGAACAAATCATGATGAATCTCGCGGTCAACGCGCGTGACGCAATGCCAAAGGGCGGCAAATTGATCATCGAGACTTCGAACGCCGATTTGGACGGCGCATACAAAGTCGCTCATCCCGTCGTGAAACCAGGCCGTTACGTTCTGCTGGCGGTTTCGGATACGGGCATTGGCATGGACGCGGAAACGCAGGCGCACATTTTCGAACCGTTTTTCACGACAAAGGAACAAGGCAAGGGGACCGGACTGGGGCTCTCAACCGTCTACGGCGTTGTGAAACAAAGTGGCGGCTTCATCTGGGTTTACAGCGAAGTGGGGAAGGGAGCCACATTCAAGATCTATTTGCCCCGGGTTGACGAAGCCGTGGAGGAGATCGGGCATGTCTCCCCGCCATCGCAAGTCATGCGCGGGACAGAGACAATCTTGCTCGCCGAAGATGAACAAGACGTGCGCGAAGTCGCGCGCGAGTTTCTGGAATCGGCGGGCTATACGGTTCTGCTCGCGGCGAATGGCGTGGAGGCGCTCGAGCAAGCTGCAGAGCGCACGGGCCCCATCGAGCTGCTCGTAACGGACATGGTCATGCCGGGAATGACGGGGCACGAACTTGTTCGCCGCTTGCGCCAGCAGCGGCCGGAGTTTGGCGTGATTTATATGTCCGGCTACAGTGAGCAAGCGGCCGCAGAAGCGACTAAGTCGGATCCTACGGCGACCGTGGTGACGAAACCATTTAGCAGAGCCGCAATTCTGCGTACGGTCCGCGAGATTCTCCAGCGAATGCCGAAGAAGTAGTTCGTCTTGGCCCTAAGAATAAGACTCAGACCAGCTTTGGTTTCCTTCGGTGCCAGTCTGTATATTGTTGGAAAGTCCGCGCCGCCCGGATGACCGCGATGTCATTTCCAGCGCGTGCGAGGAATTGAATTCCGATGGGAAGTCCTTTGTCGGTGAAGCCGCAAGGAACAGATAGGGTCGGCAAGCCACAAAGATTGCCGATAGCCCCCAACGGATCTGGAAAAACTAAGTCCGTCTCCAAGTTGGTTTCGAGCGGAATCGCTGCGATAGGCTGCGACGCAGCAACAATTACGTCATAGGTGTCAAACAACTCGGTCATCTTCCGCTGAAGGATATCGCGCACCTGCAATGCTCGAACGTAGTCCGGGCCTGAAATCTGCTCGTTGACATAACCTGCGATTTGGCCAAGCGGATCGGTTAGCTCCGTAACTTTTCCTGAACGAATCAAATCGCGAAACGCCGCCGCTCCTTCGATTCCGATGATGACACTGCCCGCGTCCTCCCAAGGGCCTTCCGGCAAAGCCGCAGATCTCGTACCTGGAAAGTGTGTGCGGACAACTCTTTGCGCCGCGGTGTAAGCCTTTTCTACTGCTATGTCGAGTTTTTTCCACGCGTTCGTGAGCAAGCCAATACGAAGTGGCTTTGCCCCGAGTTCAAGCGAAGCGGAATACGTGAATGCAGCTTTATCAATCGGCAGCGTGCTGCGGTCGTTGAAATCATGGCCCGCGATCGCCGAAAAGACACGAGCGCAGTCTTCAGCGGAACGCGCCAGCGGACCAATTTTGTCCATCGAATACGAAAGCGCCATCGCGCCATAGCGGCTCACTCGGCCGTAAGTCGGCCGGAGCCCGCTGACGCCGCAAAACGCCGCGGGGCAAACAATGGAGCCCCAAGTTTCGGTCCCAATCGCAAACGCAGCCAGTGCTCCTGCAACAATCGCTCCAGATCCTGAAGAAGAACCGCAGGTCCAGCACTTTGTGTCCCACGGATTTTTCGCGGCGCCTTGTAGCGATGCGCTAGCGTAACGATAGCCCATCCCACCCGCGAGCTCGATCATTGCCGCCTTACCGAGCAGCACAGCGCCAGTTCGGTGCAGGTGGTCGATCACCGTCGCGTCGTAGTCGAACACCTGATTCGCGTAAGGTTTTGCGCCCCAAGTGCAAGGAACGCCTTTTACCGCAAGCAAATCCTTCGCCGCATAGGGAATTCCGTGCAACGGACCACGATAATGCCCGCGACGGATTTCCTTGTCGGCAGCTTCAGCTTGCTGCGTTGCAATTTCTGGCGTTAGCTTTGCGTAGGCATTCAGGCGCGGGCCAAGTTTTTCGCTGCGGTCGAGATAAGCTTTCGTCAGGTCAGCAGACGAAAGCTTTTTTGCTTCAATTCGTTTGGCAAGTTCGGTTATGGGCAGATAGAGAATTTCTTCGCCGATCATGGTGCTCACTCTCAGGGTTTTTTCGCTGCAGCTACGGGCGCCGCAGCAGGTTTGGGAGGTTTCTTTTCGCGATCCACAGAAGGTTTCAAATACAGCGCTGGGCTATCGCCGTTCTTGACGGCATATTCGCGAAGATGATCCAAAGGCGGCTGCGCGAGAAAGGAGAGGCGCTTGAGATCGTTTTTTTGGTCTTTGCTCAGGTGCTCTCCATATTGCTTGAGAATCGCCTGATGACGTTCCTCGACTTCCGCCCGGCTGCGATCCGACAGTTTGGGAAAATCCGCGGGCAGCTTG
>Ga0126376_10000140_pt1 | contig 32258 bp, 22 predicted proteins | sample PanSoiMetPlot_15_FD_92760 | JGI IMG/M metagenome (GOLD analysis project Ga0126376, IMG submission 92760) | Tropical forest soil microbial communities from Panama - MetaG Plot_15 | ecosystem: Environmental > Terrestrial > Soil > Tropical forest > Bulk soil | place: Panama | collected 2016-02-17 | reverse complement strand
TCCGCGATTCGTGATGCCGACAACACCGCCCCACGAACGTTTGCCAATCAACGGTCCAAGTCCAGCTTCGCGAAACATCGCCGGAAAGATATCGCCATCAGACGCTGAATTCTGGTCGAGCAGCGCCACCATTGGACCAATGAACACCCCGTCAGGATAAGTGCTGGCATCGTCGTTCGTGCGCGAGTAGTTGAGCGCGAGAACTTTTCGTCGCAGCCGCTCGATGAGCATGCGCGAAACGTTACCGCCACCATTTGCGCGCACGTCGACGATCAGCGCCTCCTTGCGGAGTTGCGGGTAGTACCACTTGATAAACTCGCGAATCCCATTCGCGCCCATGTCGGGAATGTGAAGATAACCGACACGACCATTCGTCGCTTTACTCACTTGCTCGCGGTTGTGGTCCACCCAGTCGAGATAGATCAGGTTCTGCTCATCCGTAATCGGACGATACGAAACCGTCCGCGCACCCTGGAACGAAGGAACCTTGTTGAGCGTGAGTTGGACCGGGTTATCAGCTTTGTTTCGCAACAGGCGATAAATATCATCAGTTCCTTTCAACTCTTCGCCATCGATCGCGAGGACGTAGTCGCCGACACTCGCGTTCACGCCCACCTCCGTTAACGGTGAGCGATAAATGTCCTCGGAGTTTTCACCGTCGAAGATCTTCGAGATGCGATAGCGGCCTGCCTGCTGGTCATACTCAAAACGCGCGCCGGGCAAACCGTAACGCGGCCGCGGCGGAATCTGAAAATCACCGCCATCGATGTAAGCGTGCTGCACGGTGAGCTCCGCGATCATTTCACTGATCACGTAGTTCAGATCCGAACGGTGGGCCACATACTTGAGCAACGGCTTGTACTGTTCACGCAGCGCCACCCAATCGAAACCATGCATGTTCGACACGTAAAACCAGTCGCGATAGCGACGCCAGACCTCGTTGAAGATCTGATTCCACTCTTCAGCCGGCACGCGGTCGACGTACAGTCCGGAAGTGGCAACTGCCTTGCGCGATCTCTCGCCCTGCGGCGTGGCGTCATAAAGACTGAATCCCGTTGCCAGGGCCACAAGAACCTTCGAACCGTCTTCCGAAAGCGAGTAGCCACGAATGTCGTCGACCAGCGTCGTCTCCTTGCGATCTTTCAACGAATACAATCGCAACGACGCATTGCGATCACCGGCGCGGCCGTAGTAAAAAGCGCCACCAACGATGTAAAGCAAATGTCCGGTCTTCGCCGACAATCCAGCGTAGTTATCAGCAGTCAGCGGAACGCGCGCGACGCGATTCACGATTCCATCAAAATCGATCGTTAAGTTCGCTGGAGGCTTTGGCGCTGCTTCAGGCTTCACTTCAGCAGGCGCATCCGCCGGCTTTTCCGCCGCTGGAGAAGGCTTTTCGTCGGCCTTCCCAATCGTTACCTCGTCACTTTCCGGTGGGAACGGATGCTTGACGTCTTTACGCAACGCCATCGCGTAGATGTACGTCGGACGATTTGTGGCGAAGTTGAATTCGACATTTGAGATCTGCGGCGCAAACTCACGATCACTCAGAAAGTAAAGATAGTTGCCCTGCGGATCCCACGCCGGATTGTAGGAGTTGAACGATTCATCAGTTACGCGTCGCAGTTGACTGTCGTTCGCACTCCAAACGAATACTGACTGGAACTGATTCTGATTCGACATCGAGAAGGCGAGGAAGTTTCCACTCGGCGACCACGTGTAATCACGAATCTGACCACGCGGCGAATCGGCCACTTCCACCATCTTTCGATCAGCCAGAGTGATCACGTAGAGCTTCCCGTCTTTATCGCTGAACGCAATGCGCTTGCCATCAGGCGCCCACTCCGGCGCGTAACGCATCGCAGATCCACCCTGAGTGATCTGTTCGGCCGGTTTCGAACCATCCTGCGGCACGAGGTAGAGTTCCTCTTCACCACTCTTGTCGGAGATAAACGCGATCTGCGAACCGTCAGGCGACCAACTGGGCCACTTGTCATGCGCGCCCGACGAATCGGTCAAGTTTCGCGTCGGACCTTTTTCAATCGGCGCACTGAAGATATCGCCGCGCGCGGAAAACACCGCGCGCTCACCTTTCGGACTCAAACCGAACGACTCGATCAGGTTTGCTGCTGACACACGACTCGGGCGGCGCGCGTTGCCTTCGTCAGGAACGGTGATCGAAATCGGCGTGCTCTTCCGCGTTCGTGCGTCGAGCACCTGGAGTTCGCCGTTCAACTCGTAAACGATCTGGTTTTCGTTGTCTGAACTGGGCCAACGCAGGTCCCAGGTCCTGTTATTCGTAATCTGCGAGGTCCTGCCGCTCGAGATGCTGTATGCATAAAGATTGAAGTGCCCGTCGCGATCGGAGTTGAAGTAGATCGTGTCGCCAATCCACATCGCATCGCGCGTGGCGCGTGGTCCTTCGGTGATGCGTTTGGCTGTGTTGTTGGTGAGATTGAAGATGTAGAGCTGGTTGGCCTGACCGCCGCCGTATCGTTTTTCAGTTCTGAAGTCGCGCGACTGTGGCGAGTAAACAATCTCGTCGTTGTTGGGAGACAAGTCACCCGAACCGGCCGCGGGCATCGGGAATGCGGTAGCGGGGCCACCGTCGATCGAAACTGAATACAAGCGCGCAATCGGCAGCGTCCAGGAATCGCGCAGCGATCGGAAGATGATTCGCTTGCTGTCCTTCGTCCATCCAAACACCTGGTTGTCCCAGCCCCAGCGCGGCGGCAACGGGCCCTTCGCCGGATAGAAAGTCAGTTGACGCGGCTCACCGCCTGAAGTCGGCACAACGTAGACCTGTTCGTCACCGTCGTACTGGCCGGTGAAAGCGATCCACTTCCCATCGGGCGAGAACTTCCCAAACAGTTCCACGCCGGGATGCGAAGTCAAATGAACCGCAGTACCGCCCGTGGAGGGCGCAGTCCATAAGTCACCGCCGTACGTGAAAACCACGCGGTCTCCCCGGATGTCGGGGAACCGCAGTAGCTTGGTTTGTGAATTTGAGGTGGTGGAGAGAACAAGAACGCCGGCGAATACGATCGCGATTTTTCTAAACAAAGGGGAATTCCTCCTAAAAGCCATCCGCAGATGGATTTACTTCCGATTTTTGAATGCGTCGTTCAATTCTGTGTGTCTACTGGTTAACACCACCGGACGTCCATCTATGAACAAATATCGTATGTGAGAACGAATTTCGAGGAGATCGCCGTCGGTAACGACCAGATTGGCCATCTTCCCGACCTCGATCGACCCCAGACGATCGGCCACATTCATTATTTGAGCCGGATAGAGGGTGACCGCCTTCAGTGCATCGGCCTTCGAGAGTCCAAAAGCCGCCGCCATTCCGGCGTACTGCGCAAGGTTTCGCACCTCGGGTCCCGGATCACCGGTGGAGATGCAGTAACGCACGCCGACCTCCTGAAGTTTCGCCGCATTCTCATACAACGTGTCGTAAGCATCATCTTCGCGAACCGGCAGGGAAAGTATGCCCGTCAGAATCACCGGGACGTTCTTCTCTTTCAGCAAACTCGCGACTTTCCACGCATCGTTGCCGCCGAGAATAATCGGCTTCAACTTCATCTCTTCCGCAAACTTGAGGGCGCCACGAATCTCTGCCTCTCGCTCCGCACGAAAGATCACGGGCTGTTCGCCACGAACGTACGGCACGAGCGGTTCGAGCACGACGTTGTGCTCCGGACGCGGCAGCGACTTGTCCTTCGCATAAGCGTCCTGGGCCCGGCCGTAAGCCTCAGCATCGCGCAACACCTTGCGAATCTGTTCGACCTGGCGCTCGTTTGCCGCGAGAGTTTCAGAGAGATTTGCAGGTTGTTGTTGGAAGCCGCCAAAGCCGCCACCTCCGCCACCGCCGGTTATTCGCGGATAGTTGATCACGAGCGCGAGTTGCGGCACAACCGCCATCTCTTTCGGCGACGTGCCGAGCAGGTTGATTAGTGCAGCCTGACCTGAGATCAGACCACCGTTCGGAGCTGTGAGCGTGTTGGTAATGCCTTCAACACGAGTCACGGCGATGTGAGCGCTGTATGGATTAACGGCGACGATCGCTTTTGCGTTTGGGTTCAGGTCGCCCACTTCGGAAGTATCGACAGTGCCATTCGCGCCTTGCGGAACCTCGACGAGGCCCATGCTTGTGCCCGCGTCAATCATGCCGGGGTAAACAGAGAGGCCGCGGCCGTCGATCGATTGCGCGCCGGAAGGCACGTAAACATTCGCGCCGACAGCTTCAATTTTTCCATCGCGAATCACGACTGTGCCGTTTTCGATGTCTGGCCCACTCACGGTCACGATCCGCGCATTGCGGATTGCAAAGGTACCGCGCGCCGGCATCACTCCCAGTTGCGCGGTTGGATTACCAATCTGCTGGGCCAACACTGATGCGGTACAAGCAAGTATTAAGACGATGCTCTTCATATGTTTCTCCACGCTTCGTTACGGACGCTCGACTTCTATATCGTCATCCGCATGGCCGCTGGGACGACGCCGCGGTGTTTGCGGCGATTGGCCTTGCGGACGCGGTCGATTCGGTTCGGCTTGCTCCAGCGCCGCACGTTCTTTCGCGAGCTCAGGCCGTCGCGCAAGATCCTGAACGCGATCGAAGTAAACGTCGCCGTCGATGAACGTCGTATCCACGCGCGAATAGACGCTGAATGGATGTCCATTCCAGATCGCGACGTCAGCATCCTTACCGACTTCAATCGAACCAACACGATCCTGAATACCAAGTTGGATCGCGGGATTGATCGTGATGAGCTTCAGCGCCTGCTCTTCCGTCAGGTCGCCCCAGTGCATCGCTTTTGCTGCTTCGATGTTCAAGCGACGCGCGCGCTCGTCGGAGTCGGAGTTCATCGAGACAACCACGCCCGCGCGAGTCATGATCGCGGCGTTATACGGAATGGCATCGTAAGCTTCGATTTTGTAAGCCCATGAGTCCGCAAAGATCGAAGCACCAGCGCCGTGAGCCGCGATCTCTTTTGCAACCTTGTAACCTTCGAGCGTGTGCTGAAACGTCTTCACCTTGAAACCAAATTCGTCGGCAAGATTGATCAGCATCAGGATCTCGCTGGTGACGTAGCAGTGCGCGTGAACGTAACGCTTGCCTTCGAGCACTTCGACGAGCGGCTCGAGTTGCAGATCTCTGCGCGGTGGAATCAAGTTCTTGTCCTTCTTCGCGGCCGCACGATACTCATCCCACGCGCGTTTGTAATCGCGTGCGCGCGTAAACGCATCGCGAATGACTTCTTCAACGCCCATGCGCGTGTTTGGATAACGGCGCGTGATGCCCGGCTGGTTCGGCGTGCTCGAGCGCTTCACGTTTTCGCCGAGCGCAAACTTGATTCCCGGCATTGCTCCCGGAAACAGAAACTCGCTCGCCGGACGGCCGTACTTGATCTTCACGACCGTGTTCAAGCCGCCGATCGGATTTGCGGAACCGTGCAGCAGGTTCAGAGTGGTGACGCCGCCGGCAAGCTCGCGATAAAGATCGACGTCAGTCGTATTCAACACGTCTGCGGTGTGCACCATTGAAGTCACTGCGAGCGTGCCTTCGTTAATGGTGTCGAGCATCGAGTGTGAATGGCAGTCGATGATGCCGGGCATCACGTACTTGCCGGTGCCGTCGATGATGCGCGTGTCTGGCGAAGCCTTGAGATTTTTTCCGACAGCCGCAATTTTGCCGTCGCGTAAGAGCACGTCAGTGTTTTGCAACGTGCCGCGCGTGACGGTGAGCACCGTGGCGTTGCGGATCAGAGTCTCGGGCGCTGTTTGTTTCTGCGCGCGGACCACGCTCACAGGCAGCGTGGCGATGATCACGAGAAGAAGGAGTTTAGTGATGAGTCGTTTCATTGAGCCTCCGGAAGAAAGGTTTCACGCAAAGGCGCCAAGGCGGACGCAAAGGCGCAAAGAAATCAGTTTGGCTGACTACTTGATGGACCACCACTCGCCTCGTTACGTGGCGGTCGCAGGTCAACAGGACGACCATCGATGAAGACGTGCGTAACGCGACTGTTGCGATCGAAAAGTTCTCCACGCACGACTGTCAGGTTCGCGATCTTTCCGGTTTCGATCGATCCGAGTTGATTCTGCACGCCGAGAATTTCCGCCGGCCAGATCGTGAACGCGCGCAAAGCATCAGTCGCTGACAAGCCGTTCTCGATAGTCTTGCCGGCGTTCGCCATCAGATCTGACATGTTCGTCAACGAGTCCGACTCGAACGCAAAGTGAACTCCCGCCTTCGCGAGTTTTCCCGCCGTCTGTTGTGCTGCAACTCTTTCGCGCAGCACACGCAACGGCTCCGGATCGGCTTCAGGAATCGCAGCAGTCGTGCGTTTCGGCAAGTCGAGCGACAACAGCACCGGAACATTCTGTTTCACCAAGCGCGCAGTGAGTCGATCCGCTTCGCGGCCACCTGCGATGATGAGACGAAGTTTGAATTCTTCGCCGAGATCCAACGCGCGAGTGATTTCACGTTCAGTGTTGGCCAGCATCACCACGGGCATACGTCCCTCAATCACCGGCACGAGTGCCGCGAGCGAGCGATCAGTTTCAGGGCGACGCGTACCGCGCGGAGCGCGCTCGTAGATCTCCATCGCCTCACGATAACGTTGCGCATCGAGCATCATCTGTCGCAGCGACGAAAATACGCCCAGCAACGATCCCGGATACCCGCCGTTGCGCAGCGGTGTGAAACCCACGTGCATTGCCACAGGCGAATGCACGATCATCTGCTGCGCTGTCTCACCTGCCAGATTGATCAAAGCCGACTGGCCCATCCAGATGCCTGTGCGCGGCAACGTGAGCGCGGTCGTGATACCGATGTTTCGCGCAGCCTCGATCGCAGCGCCACCCGGACGGATCACGTCTTCAACCATCACTTCGGGTTGCAGACCGGGTGGTTGAGTCGAGTTTGGACCAGTGGCCGGACGAGGTTGTGTCAGCGCAAAGAAACCGCCACCACCGCCGCCGCCGGCTCCCGGAGACGGCGAAGGCGAAGCTTCGGGTAACGCGAGATTGGTGTAGGAATCGATGAGCCCCGGATAGACAGTCAAACCACTGCCGTCGATCACGCGAGCATCAGGTGGCGCGCTGACGTTTTCGCCCGCGGCGGCGATCAATCCGTTGCGGACGACCACCGTGCCGCGTTCAATCACCGGTCCGGAGACGGTGACGATGCGAGCGTTGGTGATGGCGTAGGTGTCGATGGCATTGCGCTGAGCGTTGGCGTTTGAGTTAACAAACAGCAGCACTAACGCGACAAGAAGGCGCGAGCGGACTCTTGGCATAGTCAAATCCCATCATTCGGTTTTTAGCGAAAGCAAAGGAAAGATGCCGCAAAGATTAGCGCAAGAGTGGCGTGTGAGGGAAGTGCCGCGGATTACGTGAAGCCACGCGGATAAAACCAATCCGCGTAAATCCATTCAATCCGCGGCCAAATTTTGCTTGTTCGCGTTGCCGCGCCGTGTGTTTGCGTTTGTGTTTGTGTTGCCGGCCGGAACTTTCAACATGTTCTTCCCCCCGGTTACACCATCAACTGACTTCGCCACCGTTTCAGCACGAGACTTCTGCGCTGCGCTTGCGACCGTGCCGGTCAGTGTTACGACAGCTTTATCGACGTCCACATTGATCGTCGAATCGCGCAGGTCGTCCGCGGCGGCGAGCTCAAAGCGCGTCTTGACCCACAGGTAGCCATCATTGATGCCGGTGCCGATTGTGCGTCCCAGTCCCTTGGCCTCGCGGGCATATTTTTCTTTGTCGCGTTCGTACTCTTCGCGAGTTGGGGCGCGCCGGTTAGCATTCTCGTTTGTGTTGGCCACTGGCGTCGACCTGGCGACCGTGTTTGTGTTGGCGTTAGCGTTGGCATTGGCAGCCCTGTTGTTGGTGTTCGCCGTGTTGTTACAACCAACTATCAACAGTAAGAGTGCTGCTAACGCTATGAACCCCTCGATTCTGCGTCTCATTTTGCGAATTCCCTCCTTGCAGACAGAAATCCAAGTTCGAAAAACATACGTGTACTGCAGGAGAGAGCAAATGGTGGGCCGTAGCGGAAGAGGTTAGAGATGCGTTACCACTTAACTGTTCCTTCTTTTGTTGTATCGATTTCGGCGACCTTTGGTACGTCACCGAACAAATAGCCCTTGATGTTGTCGAAGAGGAAGTTCTGCGCGTCGGGATTAGTGAGGTCGAGACCGTAGTGGTTGATGATCTGTGTTTGCTTTTGCAGCCAGCCGCTCCAGCACGGCTGGCAGATCTCCGCCGCGATGCGCTGGCCAAGCTCGTTGGGGAATGGGGCGAATGCGAGTCCGGGGCGCTTCTCACCGCAATGTGTGCATTTGATTGTGTCAGGCATAACTTTTAATAGGTCCTATACGACATATACGACCTATACCTCCTTTTGCGCTGCTCGAATTGCGGCAATATTATCATTGTCTTTCGGCTTGAATAAGCCGATCGGGCGCACGTCGCTGTGGCGCAGGATCCCGTTTGCGTCGATCACAAAAACCGAACGCGCCACGCGTCCCGGAATCAACGAGATCGCGCCGTAAAGTCGGGCCACTGAGCGATCGAAATCGGATAGCAGGCGCAACGGGAGATCGTGATGCTCCGCAAACTTCTTGTGCGACTCGATCGAGTCAGACGAGATCCCAACCACTTCCGCGCCCGTCGCTCTGTAATCCTCCCAACGATCGCGCACCGAACACATCTGCCGCGTACACACAGGCGTCTCATCGCCCGGATAAAAAAGCAGGACCACGACCTTGCCGCGATGGTCCGATAACCGCCACTCCGCGCCGTTTCCATCCTTCAGCGTGAAATCCGGCGCCGGCTCGTTGACTGCAAGACTGTTGCCCATCACTCCATCAGCTCCGCCAGAATGTTGAGAGCTTCTTCGACCTCTTCATCCGTGTTGAAGAAATGCGGCGACACGCGCAGCCCCGCGCCCGGACGCCAATCGACGAACACTTTTCTCTCCGCCAAACGTTCCACCATGACCTTCGCGTCATCAACTCCGATCATCACCGAACCGCCACGCTGCTGCTTTTCGCGCGGCGTGTTGATGGTCCAACCTCGCTCCGACGCAAAGTCAATCAGCAACTGTGTCCGGCGTTCTGACTCGGCTGCAATGTTCGGAATACCGACGGCTTCGACGATCCCGAGCCCGGGGATCGCGGAATATAGCGCCGGAATACTCGGCGTTCCCTGCGCGAAACGTCGCACCGAGCGCGCGTAACGCATCGGCGCGTGCGCAAAGTCAAACGGCGCATCGTGCGCTACCCAGCCCGTCAATCGTGGACGTAAATCTCTTTGCAAGTCAGGTCGCACGTACAAATAACCGCACGATGGACCACCGCACAGCCACTTGATCGTGCCGCCGATCAGAAAATCAACGTTCCAGTCAGACGCGTGGAGTTGGACCACACCGGCCGATTGATAAACGTCCAGGAGCACGAGCGCGCCTTTCGCATGCGCGCGCTCCACGATCGCGCGAACGTTGACACGATACGAGCTGCGATAAGACGTGTGCGCGAGTGCGACCAGGCAGGTCTCGTCGTCGATCGCATCGAGAATTCGTTCGAGCGGGACTGAAATTCCATCCGCAGACGGAACTACTTCAACTCGCGCGCCAATCTGTCGTTGCGCGTCCCAGAAGTATTCCATCGAAGGAAAGTCGAGGGCTGTGGTGACGACTTTGTCTCGCGCGGCGCTCTTGAAATCAAAGCACGATGCGACTGTCGCGAGCGCGAGTGATGCGTTTGGCTCGATCTGAACCGAACCAGGTTGACCGCCAAGGATACGCGCGATGCGATCGCCGACGCGTCGCGATAGTTCCCACCAACTCGTAGCCCACGCATCTTCGCTCGTGTGATGTTCCCACGCATCGATGTAAGCCAACATCGATTCGCGCGCAGCACGCGGCACTGGCCCGAGGCTATGACTGAGCAGATGAATGCCCGAGGCGAGTGTTGGAAATTCGTGCCGGTAGCGGTCGTCAATCAATCTTGTTTCATCCTGTAATTCTGTAAAACTTTTTCAAAGCCAATCGCGTCTTTCGCGAGATTTTCAAAAACGCTCTTCGCCTCGTCGCCGATCGGCGGGTCGTGCCGCTCTTCGCGGATGGCAGTCAGGATTTCAGCGGCGACAAACTCCTTCGTCAGCTTCGGCACATTCGCGCCGCGACTCATGTCCGTGTCGATCGTCGTGGGCATCACCGTGATCACTCGCACGTTGTGATCGAGGAGATACGCCCTGAACGCCTGGCCGAGCGACAACAACGCCGCCTTCGTTGCGCTGTACGTGCCGACAAGCGGCAGATTCACTTTCGCAAACGCCGTTGCGATGTTGACGATCATGCCGTCGCGCCTGGCGACCATCCCCGGCGCGGCCGCACGTGTCACACGCAACACGCCAAGATAATTCACCGCCATCTCTTCCTGAATCGTCTCGAAATCCATCGTGAGTGGATTACCTAATCCCGCAACGCCCGCATTGTTCACGAGAATATCGACCGCACCGAGACCCGCGACCGCATTGACGTCCGCATCGTTCGTCACGTCCAACTGCACCGGCGACACCCGTTCCGACTTCAGTGCCTCGAGATCGGCGCGCTTGCGAGCTCCTGCAAGCACTTCCCTGGCCCCCGCTTCAACAAAAGCCGCGACCAGCGCGCGTCCGAGCCCTCGACTCGCTCCGGTCACCAGCACTCGTTTGTCTTCAATCTCCATGTACGTCAACCTTCGTCACACGTCCGCCGCGTTGCATTCGTGCGAGTTGATAAAGACCCGCGCCGACGATGCCCCACATGACTAGCAGCTCAATGCTCGTCAACGACTTGTTGTCGATGCGTTGACGGAGCGTCTGCGTGCTCAGCACCACCGCGTCCTGGCGCAACTGAATCAGAATCATCAAGCCCATCGAGAGCACCGAGACAATGGCCGCGACCCGCTGCACGCGGCGCGGCAGGTTGATCTCGATTTCACTCGCAAGGCTCGGATTCAGCCACGGGAGAAACAGAAATACGAGGCTATGGATAAAATAAAGCACGACGAGGGCAAACACTGCAACGTTCAGCGCGAGTGAAAGTTGTCCGCTGATCAGCAAAATCGCACAACCTATCAACGTCAGCGTGAGGCCGCGAATCGGAGTCGCGGTCGCTTGGTTGATAAAACCCAACCAGCGCGGTGCGAGTCCGTCTTCGACAAACATGATTGCGAGTCGTGAAGGAACGAAGATGGTGCCGTTCAAAGCCGTCATGATCGCGGCAATCGCGCCGATGGTTACAAAGATTGCAGCGCCGGAAGGAAGATAGATCGAAGCCACTTCAGCCATCGGCGCGCTGCTCGCTTGCAAGCGTCCGCCCGGCAACACGCCAAAGGTCACGACCGAAGTGAAGACGTAGAACAACGCGGTGATCGTGATTCCCTTCAACAGGATTCGCGGCAGACGGCGCGTGCTGTCTTTCACCTCGCCCGCGGTCTGCGCGATCGATTCGAAGCCCGCGTAAGCAAAAAACAACGGGAGCAGACTCGCGCCGAAACCAGTGGCGCCGTGCGTGAAGAAAGGCACGTAGTTCGAACTCTGCAACACGAATAGCCCAGGCACAATCAACACCAGCAATGCAAGACACTTCAACGCCGACATCAACACCTGGAACCGTCCGAACCAGCGAATCCCAATCACGTGAATCAGGTAGAAGATGACTAAGGCCGCCAGTGCTAAGGGCAGTCGAAAACGTTGCTCGTTGATGCGATTACCGCTCAACGCGATCAGATAACCGGCCATCGCGTTCGCGAGATACGCGCCCGCGCCGATGTAAGAAATGATCTTGAGCCACGCGCCGACGTATGCGAGGCGAAAGCCGCTAAGCGTGCGCGAGATGTGCAGGTACTCGCCGCCGGGTTCACGACCGAGAGGTGTTGATAAGTAAGCTGCGTACGGGATTGAGGTGGCGAGGATCGCAGGCGTGAGGATCAGGTAGCCAAGAATGACGCTTGGACCAGTTACAGCCCACGCCTGGCTCGTCACCTGAAAGATCCCGGCGCCGATGAGTATGCCGATTAGAGCAGCGTACGATTCGAGCGTGCCGAGATCGCGCCGCAGGCGCGAAGAAAGATCGGGGACAGGATTCACAGAGGTCTTCCTGAAAATAGGTCCTATAGGACCTATTTTTTCCTATTCATCAACGCGTTCGAGGGCAGATTTGGATCGAGCACCTTCTCCGCGCTCTCCACACCTGCGACCGGCAGCTTCGACGCATCAATCAACCCGAGTTGCGCCAGCACCGAAGCCTGATCCCAGTAGATGTGTTCGTGGGCCAACTTTCCGTTACGGAAATGCACGATCACGACCAGCGCCACCTTCACGTGTTTGTTCGTCGGCTCAACGCCCGGCAGCATCCAGTCCATCTTGATCGTGTGCGTAAACTCAAACACCATCTCATCAACCACTCGATCGACTCCGATCGTTCGCGACACCGGCGTCATCGCCGTGTCAGGCGGCATCTGCGGAATGAAACGCTTCGAGTAAAACTCGCGTAACTCTTCATGTCCGACGCCACCGGTCATCACGGGAACGTGATTGACGTAAGCGTCAGCAACCATCGTCTCGAGCGTGTCGTCAGTGTTGCGCGTTGCGAATTCGTATCTCACGTGATCGTCCCAACGCGAAGAGAGCGTCTGGTGCGCTGAAGCGAGTCCTGCACCCGCCAGATTGCTGACGAAGAATTCAAGACTGCGAAGGTTTGCGAGTTCGGCGGCGGCAGCGTCGTAGTGCTCACCACCGGGGCGGCCAAACGCGTGGCCCGCTTCAGGGTAGTCGTGAATCGTAACGAGCGGATTCGTGTCGAGCGCCGCATGAATCTGTGTCTGCGCTTCGGGCGGACAATGCTCATCGCGCCCGGCGATGTGTAGCATTAAAGGAGCGCTCAGGTTCTTTGCCTCATCCAGACTCTTTTCGATGCTGACGCCGTAGTATCCGACAGCACAGTCAGGCTTGAATCGCACTGACAGCAGGTAAGCCAGATTGCCACCGAGACAAAAACCAACCGCGCCGGCGCGACCGCTGCACGACGGATGTTTTCGCAGAAACTCGAGCGCGGCCGCGGCGTCTTCGACCGCCTTCGCCTCGTCGAGCCGTTTATAGAAATCGAGCGCCTTTTCCCATTCGTCCGCGGTCAACTCAACGCCGCGCTCCATGCGCCAGAACAAGTCGGGACACAACGCGACAAAACCGTGCGCCGCATACCAATCGGCAACATTGCGCAGGTAGTTGTTAACGCCGTAGATCTCCTGGAGCACGACGATGCCTGGTCCATAACCGCTCGCCGGCAGCGCAAGATATCCGTCAAACTCGTTACCATCGAAAGTCTTAATCATGAACCTTAATTACCATAATCCACTCTAATCCGCGTAATCCGTGTACCAGTTTTCCGAGACCCATGCTCTACCCGCGGTACAAACGGTCAGGAAGTTACACATGCGGCAGTGAGGCGCAGTCTTCGCGGGAAATAGCCGAGGGTCGGCGGAAAAGATCGAACGCTGCATGCCTTCGTCAACCGCCTGTTCGCAACGCGCCGGCTCAAGCAACTCGTCAGCGAGATGAACTTCGACGTTCGGATCGAGAAAGTGAAGCGTGACGCGAACTTTTGCACCCGCGAGCGACGGCAACAACTCGCGTACCGCGAGCGCGTATGACTGCATCTGAAGTTGATAATCCTCAGCGGCAATCTTCAACGCATCTTCGAGCGACGGATGGCGGTTGACCGGCTTCGGCGGCGGCGCGGCTTCGAAGTCAAACGCGAACTGCCCACTCTTCGGCGTACGTATGCGAGGCGCAGCGGGCTCGTGAGGCACGTCTGACTTTTCGTAAGCAATGCGATTGGTCTTGAAGTCGATGATCTCGATCTCCGGCTCACCTGAAGCCGAACGTGTGATCAGGAGTTTATCGATAATCCCGAAGAGCACGCCCAGCGGCCGGCGCAAACGAAACCCGAGCTCACTCCAGAGACCATCCTGACCTGCAGGTCGCGGTGAGTTCGGCTCGAGAATCTTTGGCGCTGCTTCGACACGCCGGAAAACGTCGCTCGCGAGATAGTTCTGCGCCAGCGGTATCAATGCTTTCATTGCAGCTTCGCGATCGATCTCGATGAAGCGATCCGAAAGTTGCGCCTGGCGCAAACTCAAGACTTCGTCGAAACTCTCGCGCAAACATTCTTCCACCGATTGATCCGGCGTGTAGCGTTCACAGAAACGGTGAATCACTGAGCCCTTCAAAGTCGCCGTGAGATTTGCCGGCGGCTCGGGCGCCTCCGCGTTGTTCCAGATCGCCATCTGATCGGCGGACGGCAACCGCAACACGCGATCGAAGTAGTACTGCCGCGGGCAACGCTGATAGTTGATCAACTGCGTGACGCTGAAGCGATGAATCGCGTTGCCGCTGAGCGGACCGAACGGGCGAATCAACGGAAATGCTTCATTCAAAGAGTCAGCCGAATGCAGGTTCGTTTGTGATTCTTCGACCGGCGCCTCCAGCTCGGTTGGTTCATCGACGAGATTGAGCGTCAGTTGCACGTCAACGTCGTCGTCGAGTTGGACCACGCCGCTGGAACTGCGATCTCCCAACTCGAGCGCCTGCCAGATCCACTTCAGCCACGACTCGTTCTTCGTGCCGAGCGACGCGATTTCTTCGGTGACGCCCGAGAGTATCAAACGATCTTCAGCGCGCGACGCGGCGACGTAAAGCAGGCGCATGCTTTCAAACTGTTCGCGCCACGCATGTCGTTGCTCGAAATTGGTGAACGTGCAACCGGCAACGAGATTACCACGGCCGTCAGGTACTTTCAGAGTCAGGCCATTATGACGATCGAGCAGGAACCAGTTGTCAGTCGTGACGCGCGAGAGTCGTTGCAAGTCGGGAATGATCACGACCGGAAACTCGAGACCCTTCGCCTGGTGAATCGTCATCAATCTAACCGCATCTGATGCTTGATCAATTTGCCCTTCACTCTCGCGACTCCCTATAGCTTCAAACTCCTCGACATAATGCACGAAGTCGCGAATCAGATGCGTTCCGGAACTCTCGAAACGCGCAGCGAGCGTAAACAGCCGCTCGACATTCGCGAGCCGTTGCGCACCATCGAAGTTGGCCGCCACAACCGTCATGTACTCCGATTCGTGAACGGCAAAACGAAGCAAATCCTGGATCGGATAGTGATGCCGGCGATCGACCAGTTCGCCAATTAACTTCGCGGCGCGGTCGAGAAGCTCGTGCTCGTCGTCGCTGATGAATGCGATCTCAGCATGGTGACGCAGCGCGACGTAAAGCCGGCGTGTAGCTGAGAAGCTACGCATCGGATCCGTCGTGTCAACGTCCCTCAGCAACGGTGCGCAACGCAACGCGAGCAAGGCATTGTCTGAAAGCCCGCAGAGCGGCGAACGCAGAACTGCCGCGAGCGCGATCTCGTCAGTCTTGTTATCGAGAAAACGCAGCAGTTGAATGAGGTCTGTGATCTCCTCGCGCTCGTAAAACCCGCGGCCGAGCACGGTTTGATACGGGATGTTTGCGCGCCGGAAAACCGATTCGTAAATCTGCACTTGCGTCATCGCGCGAAACAGCAGGGCAATGTCGCCGTACTTGACGGCGTTTGGACCTTGCGTCAGCGCGAGAATGCGACGCCCCAGTTGCTGCGCGTCGAGCACGCGCGAATCCTGTTCGGCGCGCGGGTCGTCTTCGAGCGATGGTTTGGTGGTCACCAGGAACTCGACGAGCGGACCTTCGTCGCGCAACTCGCGTTTGGGCTCGCTCTTCTCGTGCTTCACGTAACCAAGCTGGTCCAGGTTCTTGTACTCACTCGCCGGCACGTCCAGCGGCACCTGGAACAAACGCGCGAAGAGATGATTGAAGAACGCGATTAGCGGCGGCTGGCTGCGGAAGTTCAACTGCAATGGCTTCTCTTCGCCGCCGGCTGCCAGCAAGGTCGCCGTCATCTCGCGAAACACATCGACGTCCGCACCGCGAAAACCATAAATCGATTGCTTGCGATCGCCAACGATGAAGACGTTTGCAGAACGGCGGCCTTTTGCCAACGCGAGTCGTTCGAGCAGCACACGCTGCACCGCGTTCGTGTCTTGAAATTCATCGACAAGGAAAAAGCGATAGCGCTCCGAAGTTCGCGCAATCACTTCCGGGCGCTCCAACAACGAGAGCGTGCGCAGTTCGAGATCGTCAAAATCGAGCGCCGCGATCTTTTGCTTCTCTTCGTTGAGTCGCTGGTCCACATGCAACAACAGGTTGACCATCTCTCGCGCGTATTGCCGCGCGAAGAGATCCAGGCAGACCTGCGGCACACGGCCTTGCAGTTCCTTGCCCCAGATGAGTGAGTCGAGCGCTTTGACTTGATCGGCGACGGGCGCGCGCGCCTGCGGCCGGTGCGCGCGAAAGTTTTCGATGAGGCGACAGTAGTCGGCGAGCGATTCGTGTCCGGGAATCTGTTTCAGTAACTTCTGCGCTTCCGTCCACGCCGCGAGCACTGCGGCCTGGTTGGTCATCGCGGCCTTCGTCGTGCGGCGCACGCTGAGAAACTCCGACATCGTTTGCTCAAGCTCTTCGAGCGCGCGCGCGTGATCTTCTTCGGTCGCATGTACGCGTGCGGTTGTGAGTGCGAGATCTTCGAGTGAAAGACCCTGGCCGCGCGCTTCGCGATAGAGTTGGGCCAGCGCCGCGGCCAGACGGCTGCGACCGACGCCGAGCGTCAGCCGCGAGATCTCGACGTGACCGTTGCTGATGAACTCGGAAAGAACCTCTTCGACGATCAGTTCGAGCATCATCGCCGCGCGATGCTCGTCGAGCAGCAGGAACTGCGGATCGACGCGCGCCTCGATCGGAAACTCGCGCAAAAGCCGCGCGCAAAAGCCGTGAATCGTCGTGATCACGGCGCCGTCGAGCGTGCGCTTGTAGTTAAGCCAGCGCCTGCGCTCGTCTTCGTTCGCGATGCGCAGCATCTGATTGAGCTCGCTGCGCAGGCGCTCGTGCATTTCGTTGGCCGCGCGATTCGTGAAAGTGATCGCGACGATCTGATCGATCGAGAGACTCTGTTCGCGCAGGATGTGGATGTAGCGCTCGACGAGCACGGTCGTCTTGCCGGACCCCGGCCCGGCCGTGACCGAGACGTGCTTGTCGATCTCGTAAGCGGCGGCTGCCTGTTCTTTTAATAATTCTTTAGCCACGGATTACACGGATTTTTTCTTTCGATCAATTCGATCGCGATCGTAGCGACAGACGGCGGCGTAGTCGCAGAAGCGGCAGGTCTTCAGGCGCTCGGACGGATCGACGTCAAACCTACCGGCGCGCATGCCGTCGAGAAACTCCCAGATCCTTTTCACGACCTCGCTGCGAATGCGCTGCCAATCTTCATCCGTGAAGACGGAATTCTTCGCGCGGAGGCGGAGGTAATCCAACTGGCTCGCGCGATACAGACCTTTGTTGCGCCGGTCCTGCGCGCCGCGAATTACGTAGTGACCACCGCCTGCGATCGGGTGTTCGGGCAGGATCAATTTTTCGAGCGCTTCGAGATAAATCGGGAGTTGCAGGCTGCGTCCGGAAACGATGTCGCTGCGGCTCGAACCGGTCGAGAGTTTGTAATCGTAAGCGATCAACGTGTCGTCGCCAGCGACGTCGACGCGGTCGATCTGCCCGCTGATCTTGATCGTCTCGTCGCCGACAAACGTCTTGCGAGTCAGTTCGAGCGGCTCTTCCTTTGAGTCGGGATCTTTCGCGGCGGATTTCATGCCGCCGAAAGCGACTTCGAAATACGCCGGCAGCACCTCGTGACCTTCAGCCGCCTCCTGCATCTCGAGCTCGTACAGCAGCATCTGGTCCAAAAGGATCTTGCGAATCTCACGATCGATCTTCCAGATCTGCCGGTTGAGCGGCGGCACGACACGCTCGTGTTCGTCAAACACGTCGTCTGCAATATTCGCGAGCTCCTTTTGCAACTTCTTCCGGTCCAGCTTGTGCAGCGGCTCGCGTCGATGACGTTCAAAGAAGCGACGCAGAATGTCGTGCAGCAACTTTCCGGCATCGATCGCCTGCAAGTCGAGCGCTGCCTCGCCGCGCGGTTCGAGTCGCAACACTCTCTGCGCAAAGAAGCGATAAGGACAGTTGCCGTAAACGCTGAGACCGCTCGCGCTGTGTACGAAGTCAGAGCCAAACTTCAGTTTTACGAGGTGGAGCAAGTCATGATCGGTGATGACGCCGTCGTAAGGACCGAAGTGTGCTCCGGCTCGTTCGCGCTCAATCTCGATGCGTCGCAAAGCTGCATCGCTGAGGAAACCGTCGTTGCGCGCGAGCGTGAGCAGTCGCGTGAGACGCGGTTGCGGCAGCAGGCTGGCTTTTTGTCCACGATGTAGATGCCGTTCCTGCTGGCGCACGAGCGAGATCTTCATCTCAGCCGTGGTCGAAACGTCGGCGATGTTCTTGCCGTCGTAGTCACGCCGCACCGTTTCAGTTTCAACTTTGAGCGGTGCGATGGCGCGTCTGAGCTCGTCGATGTAGTAAGACGCGACCGTTTCGGAGTCGTCACCGAGCAGCAGCGGGCGCGTGAGATACAAACGCTCAGTCGCACGACATGCGACCTGATAAAAGTAATGCTCTTCTTTAAGGAGCGTGTTTGGTGAGATGTCTTCGAGCGTCAAACCGTACTGTTTCAAACGGTCGCGCTCTTCGTGCGGATAGATCCAGTCGCGCGAAGCTGTGAGCGGAAAACCACCTTCAGTCAGTCCCGCAATAAAGACGGCACGCATTCGCAGGCCACGCACGTCAGTGGCTTCGAGCACGCGCAGCCCGTTTCGATCCGGTGCGCCAAAGATCTGCGACTGCGCGGCGAGCGAACGTCGCACTTCCTGAAGAAACGTCGGCAGGCGCGTCACTCCTGAGTTTCCCGTGAGCTCGATACTCTTGATTGCCGCAACGAATGCTCGCCGCAACGCTTCGAGCGCATTGAAGTTGAGCATCACTTGCGGCAGTTGTTGTTCGTCGGGCGACTTCCGCGCAGGCTCCGCGATCTGGTCCCGCAAACCGAATCGATCAAAGAGCCGCATCAACTCCGCACGCAACGCTGGCGGTTTACCTTCACGGGGCACAGCGTGCAGCAGTTCGGCGAATCGTTGGACCACGAGTGCGGTCCACGCCAACGCCGCAGGATGAACGTCGCGCGAGGGACGGCGTTTCTTCTCAACGCCTTTGTCTTCGAGTTTTACTATCTCGGCGTTCTCGACGTTGTCGGCGATGTCGGTATCGCGATCGTGCGCGCCGGGATCGATATTCAATAGCTCTTTGGTTGCAGTCGCGCCGGGAAGATCCGTGAACAGCTTGTGCGCGCGCGTCAGCCAAGCGCTCACGCTCAAATCACTACCCACGTACGCGAACGCATTCTCGAGCGAATCAGCATCCCAGAAGCCGATCTGGTAACGATTCTTCAAACGTGCAACGGCTTCGGGCGTGAGCGTGTGAAGGTCGCCTCGGAACAAATCAAGGTGTTGCTCGTCAAAACGCTGCGATAGCACGTGCATCTCGGCGTCGCTCAAACGAAAGTATTCCGACTTGACCAGGTCCGCGATCTCCGCGATGCGCGTGGTTTGAGTCTGTTCGGCGGAGAGGCCTTCGAGCAGCACCAGCAGCTTGAGCGCGGCGCGATTTGCGGGCACGTCGCCGGCGTCGATGCGCAACTCCAGGTTGCATGGCAGCGACTCCTCCAGCATCACGCGCGTGATCGTCGATCCGTAAGTCGCGCGCTGGCGCACGACGAGCGCGATGTCAGCGAGATCGTAATTCTCCGTTAAGACCAGGCGTTTGACTTCGCGCGCCACGGTGCGGATTTCAGTATCGCGATCGCCGCATTCGAGATAACGAATCTCGGGCGCGACCGCTTCGGAAACTTCGTCTGTCGCGGTCAGCGGATTGAAAAGGTTGTCGCGCAGGGTCGCGAGCGTGCCGGTAGTCGCGGTGTAATCTTGCGTATGGACGGTGTCAAAGGTGGCGATGCTTTGCAGTTGACCGATCGTCTCTTCAAACGGCGCGAAGATCTCGGGGTTTGTGTCGTCGTGATTGAGATTGACGATCGTGTGCGGCAGGCGCGGGAGCAACTCGCGCAGAATCTCGCCCTGGACAGGTGTAAAGTCGAAGAAGCCGTCGATGATGAAGAGCTCGACTTTCGGCAACCACGGCGAGGTCACTCTTCGATCGTCAATGAGCCCGCGCAACACCCAGAGCGCGCGAAGCTGATCCGAATCTTCTTCGGTGAAGTGATTCTGGTTCAGCAGATCGCTGTAAGTTGAGTAGATGAGCGCGACTTCCTTGTCGAAATCGAGTTGCGTGATGCCGCGTGCTTCACCTGAGTCGAGATCGCGTGCGCGCGCCGAAAGGATCTCGATCAGTTCGGAAGGGATTCGCGCGGCGCGTTCGATCTCGCCGAGAAGTGTGGAAATACTGTTTACACAACCTTCGCGCGTCGCGAGTGGCGCGAAGGCTTTGAGCTTGTTCGCCGCGAGGAGTTGCTGAAGCACTTGTGAGATCAGGCTTCGCTTCAACGGCAGTTCGTCGCGATCGATTGGGATGCGCGGCGGAAGAGCGTGACCTTCTTCGTCGACGGCGGAATAGAGCACTCGTCGCACAAGGCCGCGAAAGAGATAGACCGGCAGCTCACCCCAAACACCGCGATTACGATTGCCGTCGAGAATACTTTGAGTGACGCTTTCGAGCAGCGGATACGACGCGGCGAGATAAATGAACGCGTCGCTTTGATTGTTGGCTACGAATTTAGCGCAGCGCTCGATGAGTTGCGCGCGATTGTCGTTGAGTAGCGGACCGAGCCAAATTTCGTTCACAGCAGTAACCACAGATTGCCAATTTCCGATTGCCGATTGCCAATTTGATTATCCTAGCGGGGATTCGAAAATTGGCAATCGGCAATTCTAAATCGGCAATCTATCTCTTTCCGCCCTTGGCGCTGCGCGCTTTCAGGAGCGGCATGTCTTCTTCGGGAAACAATCCGCCGTCGTCAAAGCTGAGTGGCCGGGTTGCTTTATCGATGGGCTCGAGTGTTTCGATCTCGTCGCCTGCTATGGCGCCACGTTCCTTGAAACGTCTTGCCGTGACGAGAACGCGAGTTTCCAGCGACCGCACGCCTCTGTTGTAAGCGTCGAGTGCGCGATCGAGGTTTCTGCCGATATCGTCAAAGTGGCTTGTAAATACGCGCAGGCGATCGTAAAGCTTCTTCGCCAGGTTACTGACTTCCTGCGCGTTCTCCGCCATCTGTTCCTGTCGCCAGCCGTACGACACTGCTTTCAGCAACGCGATCAGCGTCGTCGGCGTCGCGATGATCACGCCCTGGCTGACGCCGTCTTCGATCAACTTCGGATCGTTTTCGAGGGCAGCACTGTAAAACGTTTCGCCCGGCAGAAACAACAGCACAAACTCCGGCGTCGGCTGCACGGTTTCCCAGTACGACTTGCGACTCAGCGAAGTGATGTGTGTTCTAACCAGTCGCGCGTGATCTTTCAAGCGCGCGGCGCGAATTTCGTCGTCAGTCGTGGAGATCGATTCGTAGAAAGCGTCAAACGGGACTTTTGAGTCGACGACGATCGTGCGATTGCCCGGCAGGCGCACGATCATGTCCGGACGAATGCGAGTTTCTTCGGTGGTGACGGTTTCCTGTTCGACGAAGTCGCAATACTGAAGCATGCCGGCCAGTTCGACAACGCGGCGCAACTGAATCTCGCCCCAACGCCCGCGCACATGCGGCGCACGCAACGCTTTGACGAGGTTGCCGGTCTCGGATTGGAGTTGTGAGTGCGATTGCGCCAGGATTTTTACCTGCTCGCGCAGCTCCGAATACGCGCCGACGCGGTTCTTCTCGAGCTCGCCGATCTTGCCATCGACTTTCTCGAGTGATTCTTTCAGAGGCTTGATCAACTCGTCGATCGCGTTTTGGCGGCGCTCGAGCTCGCCCTTGGCAGTTTGCTGAAACGAGTCGAGATTCTGTTTCGCGAGCTCGAGGAACGACTGATTGTTGTTTCGCAGCGCGTCGGCGGAGAGTGCTTTGAACGCGTCGCCCAGCTTGGTTTCAGCGTTGCTTATGAGCGTCAGCTTTTCCTGGTTTGCTTTGAGTTGTTCTTCGAGCCGCGTTTGCAGAACGGCGCGCTCGGTTTCACCCTGCGCCCGACCACGCTCGAATTCGTATTTGAGTTTCGTTCGTGTAATGAACCAGAGGGAAGCAGCGCCGATAGTGAGGCCCACGGCCAGCATCGACACGGGGAAGACAATTTCCATGGAAAGGCATTCTAAGCCACAAAGAGGTACAAAACCACAAAATAAAACACACGCGGGCCAAACAGGCACAATATATGTCCTATAGGGCCTATAGGACCTATTCTTTAACGACCGAAGCTGGCGACCATGCGTTCGTAGACCTTTCGCGTCACGCGCACGTCGTTGAGGTTGTATTCGCGAATCAGGTCGAGCTTGCCGGCCTGGTACAGATCGAAGACCTTGCTGCCTTCGACTTCTGACGTCTTGCTCGACTCGATTCCGAGCGCCCACGCGACGTCGTCAAGACTGACGAATCGTTTCGCGCCCAGCCACCAGCGATGCATCGTGTCGAAAACGCCGCGCGGATTGTAATCGGAGAGGTTTACGAACGGCCGCGCCTTGAGCGAGTGTGCGAGGCTGCGCTGAAAAATGAACGGAAGATCGAAGCCGACGATGTTGTGGCCGACCAACTCGTCGCAATCAGGATCGAAGTCCTTCATGAAGTTCAAAAAGTCCTGGAGCGCTTTCTTTTCGTCCTGCTCGTAGCCGTACTGATCGATGCCAAACACGAGCTCGCTAGCTTCGGGGCCGAGACCGGGAAACTCGAAACCCGGAATCGCGCCCACGTGAAGCGCGATGGAAAGCACGCGGCCGGAAGCGGCGCTCAACGCGCCGAGCGCGTAACAGCGCTCTTCTTCCGCGGCGATGTCTTCGAGGTAGCGCTGCTGCTGCTCGACGCGCATGTTGCCGAGTCGCGCGAGGCGCTCGAGTTGTGGTCCGACTCGTTCGCGAAAGTCCGGCAAAGTGATCGTCTCGATGTCGAGGGTGTAAGCGCGTGGCAGTTGCGGATCGGCTTGCTGGTGTTCGCGATACTGCTCGATTGTGATGGGTCGGTATTCAGCGACGACGAACTGTGCGCGATCCTGGAACATTTCGAGCTTGCCGGTGATGCCCCAGAGACCGGGTTTCAGTTCTTTTTGCGATTCGAGAGTCTCGCCCCAGATTTTGAGCGTAAGCGTGCCGCTGGCGTTGCGGGCGGAGGCGTCGCAGAAGAGACGGCCCTGTTGCGTGCGGCGCTCGCGCACCGAGGTGACGAGGACCATCAGCCACAGTTCTTCGCCGAGGGGAATTTCAGGGATGGGGATGTTGCCGCGCATGAAACGAAATATAGGTCCAATAACCTATTTGGAAAGCCTTTCTAACTCCGCGCTCATTCGCCCCGTAAGCATCAACGCGATCATCTTGCAATCGCCCATGAACGACCAGAGCGGATACTTGAACGTGGCCGGCCGATTCTTTTCCACGAGGAAATGCGCGAGCCAGGCACCGCCGTAACCGGGAACGAGACAGAGAAACAAGAGATACCACTTGCTCATCGCAATCACGTAGATCAGCAAAGCGATGCCGGCCGCAGTGCCGATCAAGTGAAGCACGCGAGTCCCGGGCCGGCTGTGTTCCGAAACGTAGAACGGCCAGAACTCAGCAAATGATTGGTAGCGCTCGTCGCTCATGCCCAAATTTTTCCAAAACTCTCACTGCCAATGGGCTCAATTTCAGTCAACTTCAAATTCTCGTCAACGTGCGCGACGCTGCTCATACCCACGAGCGCGGTCGTGATGCCGGGCGCCGACCGAACAAACTGAATCGCGGTTTGCGCATCTGTCGCCAACGATCCGAGCGACTTGCGCACTTCCTCCGGCAATCCGCGCGCAACGCGTCCCTGCAACATCGAGGCACTCGCGACCACCGTCACACCCAACCCGGCCGCAGCTTCAAGAACCGCCATCTGTTCATCTTCGACGGTTTCATTCGCGAGTGTGAGCGCCTCAGGCATCGCGAGATTGAACGGCAGTTGAATGAAACGAAAGCCGTGCTCGTCTCCACCAACTGCGTATGCCGCCTCAAACATTCCCACTAACGAATGATGGCCGCCCGAGTCAGGCGGGACCCGAAAACCATTCCACGTCGCAACACCGTAGTACGCGAGCTTGCCTTCAGCGCGATTCTTCTCGAGCTGTTCGAACGCAAGCAATAGACGCTGGTAAAACTCGTCCTCGGAAACGTACTGCAACTGCGTCTCGGGGTTGTGAATGTAATAAACGTCCACACACTCGATCTTCATGTTTCTCAGCGACTGCTCGAGCTGGTTCTGCAAGTAAGCCGGCGTCATGCAATGACTGCCGCCTACGAAATCGTTGAACGAAGCGATACCCGGCTTCACGAAAGTCTCATTAACATACTCGCGCACGTTTCGCGGCGGCGCTCCGTCAAAAGGCAGGTAACCGCCTTTTGTACAGATCACGAGCTCATCGCGCGCGATGCCGTGTTCGTTCGTGATCGTCCTCAACGCTTCGCCGATCGAGCGTTCGCTTCGTTGAAAACGATAATTCGCGGCGCTGTCGATGACGTTCGAGCCGAGCTGAACTGCGCGTACGACGGCGTCCGCGTAGTTCGCATCAGTGGCCTCGTCCGGATGGCCCAGGTAGGTGCCGACGCCGATCGACGAGAGCACCAGATCCTGTTGCTTGCGAAAATGGCCGTTCGCGGCGCGGCCTGCGAATCGTTCGTAGTAGCGTAGAGTTCCTTCTGTTGTAGCGCAGTTGACTGACATAACTTTTTGCGGATGGTAGCATGGAGCAAATGTCACTGAGAACGCAATCCTCTCTCGACGTCACTGACGACGCCCTTCAGCAAATCTCTGCGCACGTCGCGAAACTTGTTGCCGAGTACATCGCCACGATCTCGGAGCGGCCGGTTCGTGCCGAAAACCACGCCGGCAAGACGACCGAATCGATCGACACCGAACTCTCCGCGGAAGGAGTGCCACTTGAACAACTGCTGGCTGAGTGTCGCACGATCATGGATCTCAGCCGCCATAACGGCCATCCGCGATTTTTCGGTTACGTCGCTTCGCCATCGACACCGGTGGGCGCATATGCAGATCTAATCGCCTCGGCTCTCAATGCAAACATCACTTGCTGGCGCTCCGGCCCGGCGGGAACCGAAGTCGAGCGCCTCGTGGTGCGTTGGCTCGGGTCGTTGATTGGTTACGACGAGCAAGCGAACGGGCTGTTAACGAGCGGTGGCTCGATGGCAAACATGATCGCGCTGCTGATCGCCAGCCGCCGGCGATCGAACATGTCACGCCAGGGGTTTTGGAATGCCGGACCGCCGATGACTGTTTACGCTTCGGAAGAAGTACACATGTCAATCGCGAAGGCGGCCGACATTCTCGGCATCGGACGCGATCAAGTGCGCACGATCGCGTGCGACGAGCGCCAGCGCATGCGCGTTGACGCGTTGCGGCAAAGGATCGAAGCGGATTTGCGCGAAGGTTTGCGTCCGTTTTGTGTGGTTGGCAGTGCTGGGACTGTTAACACCGGTGTTGTCGATCCGCTCTCCGAGATCGCAAACGTTGCGAATGAGTTTGAACTATGGTTTCACGTCGATGGCGCGTACGGCGCGCCCGGTGTTTTGGACGAGCGCAAGAGACATCTCTTTGCGGGATTGGAGCGCGCGGATTCCGTTTCGCTCGATCCACACAAGTGGCTTTACGTTCCGGTTGATGCGGGGTGTCTGTTGTTTCATGACGCGGCGGCAGCGAAGGCGGCGTTCAGCACGGAAGATGCGGATTACATCCAGACTCTCGGCTACGCGGATGAAGAGGCGTTTGCTTTCTGGGATTATGGCGTGGAACTGTCGCGACGTTTTCGGGCATTAAAAGTGTGGATGACGTTGCAGTACTACGGCACGCGTCGGCTTGCCGATGCGATTAGTGAGGACATCGCGCTGGCGGCCTATCTCGGAGAGTTGGTTTCGAAGGCGGATGATTTCGAGCTGCTCGCGCCGGTGGAGTTGAGTATCTGCTGCTTTCGTTATGTGCCTCAACCGGGGATGAGCGAGCCTGAGTTGAATGAGTTGAATGAGCGTGTGATGGCTTTGGTGCAAAGAGGTGGACGCGCGTATGTTTCGAATGCGACGGTGAATGGGCGCTTTGCGTTACGCGCGTGCATCACGAACTTTCGCACGACAAAGGCGGATATTGAGGAGACGATCTCGGCGATCCGCGAAGCGGGAAAGAGTTTCACCTTCTAACGAATATGAAATCGTACGAACATGAACTGCGCTTCGCGTGTGAGCTGGCGCGGGCTGCGGGCGCTGCGATCCTAGAGCACTACGAAGGCCCGCTAAAGATCAAGCAAAAGCATTCTGAATACGACGCCGAACCAGTCACGCAAGCCGACACGATCGCTAACGATCTGATCGTCGGCCACTTGAAACGCGAGTTTCCCAACGACGGTATTCTCGCGGAAGAATCTGTCGATACGATGCGCCGGCTCGAGAAGTCGCGCGTGTGGATGGTCGATCCACTCGACGGCACCAACGGTTTCATCGACGGCAACGGCGATTTCGCGGTTCAGATCGGACTCACTGAAGACGGACAGTCTGTGCTCGGAGTCGTCTACCAACCACTGCCGGGCGTCATGTATCACGCGATTCGCGGTGAAGGAACGTGGATCGAACGCCCGAACTTTGAACCGGCGCGCGCCACCGTTTCACAAACTCGCTCATTACCGGAAATGCGACTTGCCGCGAGCCGTTCGCACCGCAGCCCACGCATGAACAGCGTCGTGCAGCGTTTTGGTTTTAAGCAAGAAGTGCAGCGCGGTTCGGTCGGGATAAAGATCGGTTTGCTGATCGAGCAACAGTGCGATGTCTACATCCACCTCTCGTCGCGAACGAAGCAGTGGGACACGTGCGCGCCAGAAGTTATCCTGACCGAAGCCGGCGGGCGCATCACCGATCTCTTCGGTTATCCACTGAATTACAATGTCCCCGACGTGCAAAACCGGAATGGTCTAATCGCCAGCAACGGCGCCGCGCACGATCAAATCATCGACACCCTAGCTCCACTGCTCAACGAATTCGGCAGAAAACGGATATCTTAGCCACTGATGCGGCCTAAACCCTTTCTCACCTACTTCATCCTCTGCGCAATACCACTGCTCCTTCTGGCGGCGCTCAACTACTGGAACGGCGTCAGGACAGTTAACTCCACACTCAGCACCATCGTGCAGAACGATCTCAATTCCTTCAACGTCGTGGTGGATGAGGTACTGGAGGAACGGAGACACGAGATTTTAGGGTTTGCGATAAAAGGGATCGTACAGGACCTCCTCCTCAAAAAGGAAAGGAACGAAATCGATCCTGTGTCCAATCACGAACAGATGATGGACGCACGGATGCGCCTGGAAACAACCGAAGATTTCCGGCGGTATTTTCAGAGCTTGACACTCTTTACCAACGATCGAAAACCGTTCTGCTTTCAAAAGGAGCGCGGCGAATGGACTTTCATAAACATTGATTCCGCAAATTTGCCTGCGGCTGATCAGCGAGTCTGGTCATCACCGGGCAACGCCTTGTTCGAAAGCCCCGCCACCACACCTGAAACGATTATTTACAGCGCGCCAGTCAACGACGCGAAGACCGGAACCAATCTCGGCGCTGTTGTTGGCGTACTGGACTTGCAACATGTGTTCGCGACCGCATCCCAGGGTTTGAAGTCGCGATCGAGCAAGCTCGTTGTTACCGATCGCGCCGGCAAACCGATCTATGGCAGTGACGGCGATAAGCTACCGGACTCAAGTTACCAGGTGGCTTATGCGCCGATTCCGCAGTTAGGAGTCGCTGCGACCGTAGCGCGACAGCGTTCTGACTTCATGTCGAGCGCCCATGTTTGGGGCATCGCGGGTCTCGTGCTCGCACTCTTGTCAGCTCTGCTGGGTGCGTTTGTCCTCGAGCGTCGCGTAAGCAGACGATCCAGTGGCATCGCGCGCGTCAAAGAAGACTTGTCAGCCATTGCGAAAGGTGAGTTGGACCGTCGCATCATTCTGAAATCAAGCGACGATGCGCGCGGCATGGCCGACAACATCAACGTCGTTACTGAACAACTGCGGGCAAAAATCGCGCGCGAGCAAGAGTCGCGACAGTTTGAATCGTTCATTCGTCTCTCGGCGATGCTGACGCACGATCTGAAGAACGCGATTGAAGGTCTTTCGTTGACTGTCTCCAACATGGAACATCACTTCGACAATCCGCAATTCCGCACCGACGCGTTGAAAGGTCTCACTGGAGCGACAGACAAACTCAAAGCCCTGGTCGCGCGGCTCGCCCGACCGTTGACGAGCCTGAGCGGCGAACACAAACGTCCCACGAACGTCGATCTCGTGCCGATCCTGGAACGCGTGATCGCGGTACATGCTGAGCCGATGCGCAGCAAACACAAGATCGTCACGCGTCTGCCGCAGCACCTGTTTGCCCTCGTTGACGCGGCGAGGATCGAGGAAGTGATGGAGAATCTCGTCCTAAACGCGCTCGAAGCGATGGACACAGGCGGCAAACTCACGATCGAAGCGGCTTACACGCCGAGCGGCGCGCCGATGTTTTCCGTCAGCGATACCGGGCGCGGCATGAGCAAGTCGTTTATCGAAACGCGACTCTATCGTCCGTTCTCCACCACCAAAAAAACCGGCATCGGCCTGGGGCTTTACACTTGTCGCGAAGTGATCCAGGCGAGTGCCGGCTCGATCGAAGTCGATTCCGTCGAAGGCGCTGGAACGACATTTCGGGTCGTGCTACCATCGATTCCACACGACAGGCGTACCTAAGAAAAGGCGCGGCAAAGGCCTTTTGCAATACTTGCCCGTTACGCCCGTTCCCTCTTGTAGTACCTGCCCAGGGATTTCTTTTTTTGAGGTGTATGTGTGCGGCTTCGGTCAACCGTGGCCGCTGGTTTCGAAAGATGAGCGCGCAAGCACAACCCAAAGGTACAGTCCTGGTTGTCGACGACGACGACACGGTGCGCAGTGGTCTCTACTGGGCACTGGCGGCCGATTACCACGTACTGCAAGCGGCGTCGCGCGATGAAGCGTGCGCATTGATCAACGAGCAGGAGATTGACGTTGTCGTCAGCGATCTTCACTTGCCGCCGAATACCGACGACATCGCCGAGGGATTGGCGCTGATCGACATAGCGCGCGCGCAGGATCCGCCGCTTCAGGTCGTGGTGATCACTGGTAGTGATTCAAAACGCGCGGCGTTGGAAGCAGTGCGACGCGGAGCTTACGGGTTTTTTGAAAAGCCACTCGATCCGGCGGAGTTATTGCACATCGTCAACCAGGCCGCGCGCATGCGGAATCTGGAGCTCGAGAATCGCAGGTTGCGCGAAGAGCTTTCGCGCCCGCCCGGATTCACTCACTTGATGGGATCGAGCCAGGCGCTCGAGAGAGTTTTGAAGCAAGCGCGCTCAGTTGCCGCGACCAGCGCGACCGTGTTGTTGAGCGGTGAGAATGGTACGGGCAAGGAGATGCTTGCGCGCGCGATTCACCAGGAGAGCCCGCGCGCGGGTGGTCCGTTCGTGGCGGTGAGTTGTGCGGCGTTGCCGGAAGCGCTGATCGAATCGGAGCTCTTTGGTCACGAGAAGGGCGCGTTCACGTCGGCGACGCAAATGCACAAAGGTCGCTTCGAGCTTGCTGACGGCGGCACGCTCTTTCTCGACGAGATTGGCGATCTGAGCGCGGCGGTGCAGGTAAAACTGTTGCGCGTGTTGCAGGAGCGCGAGTTTGAGCGCGTTGGCGGAACGAAGACGCTGCCCGTTGACATCCGTTTGATTGCCGCGACGAATCGCGATCTCGAGAAAGAAGTCGCGCACGGACGTTTCCGCCAGGATCTATTTTTCCGGCTCAACGTTGTTCCACTGGTGTTACCGCCGCTACGCGAGCGTCCGGATGATATTCCGATTCTCGCGGCGCATTTCGCGGCGAAGTCGGCGCAAAGGTACGGGCAGCCGACGCCTGAGCTCGATCCGGCGTTGGTGGAAGTGCTGCTTGAGTACAACTGGCCCGGCAACGTTCGCGAGCTGGAAAATTTGATCGAGAGGCTGGTGGTGTTGAGCAACACGACGACGCTCGGGCTGGAGTTTGTGCCGGAGAAGATGTTGCGTGTGTTGCCGGGCACGACACCGGGTGACGAGAGCACGTTGGAGGGCGCGGTTGAAGCGGTGAAGCGGCGCATGATCGTGAGTGCGTTACAGTCGGAGGGCAACAAGGTCGCTGCGGCCAGGAAGCTCGGGATTAGTCGTTCTTATCTGCATCGACTCATCAATGAGTTTGATCTTTAGTCGCTAAATTCGGGTCAGTACCGTAACGCGGTAGCGTCGGGTCAGATCCTTCGCCTCATACGAGAGTGATGGCACATCGACCCGACGCTACCGCGTTACGGTACTGACCCGGCCCAATAAATCCTCAAATTAGGTGCTGGTGCTTTTTGTGCTTTTTTGCGGCTCCAATTAGTATTATTGATCATGGCGAGCCTGCAACAGCGTTTACCCGAGAATGTTCCTGGGGATTTCTTTGTCGACTCCACCTGCATCGACTGCGATACGTGTAGCCAACTAGCGCCCGGGATCTTTCGCGATCACGGAGACCAGTGCAGCGTTCATCATCAACCAACAAGCGTGGACGAAACAAAACTCGCGATGATGGCGCTGGTCTCATGCCCCACTGGTTCCATCGGTGCCATCGAACGACACGACGCACATCTCGGCATCGACGCTTTCCCGCTGCCACTCGACGACAACGTTCACTTCTGCGGCTTCACTTCTGAATCGAGCTTTGGCGCCTGGAGTTATCTGATCGTGCGTGAAGGCGGCAACGTGCTGATCGATTCGCCGCGGTTCGCGAGCCAGTTGCTCAAACGCATCGAAGCGATGGGTGGCGTGAGTCGAATGCTCTTAACACACAAAGACGACATCGCTGCGCATCAGTTGTTTCACGATAAATTCGGTTGCGAGAGACTGATGCACGCAGACGACGGCGCACGTCGTCTCGGGCTCGAGCAAGTTGTGCAAGGTGAAGATCCGGTCCAACTCGATGACGATCTGCTCGTGATTCCGACTCCCGGACACACGCGCGGTCACGTCGTTTTTCTTTACAAAAAGAAGTTTCTGTTCACGGGCGACCACCTTGCCTGGTCTCCTGAGCGGCAAACGTTGACTGCATTTCGCAGTGTTGCCTGGTACTCGTGGCCGGAACAGACACGCTCGATGGAGAAACTTCTGGATTACGAATTCGAATGGGTCCTGCCGGGTCACGGCGACACCCACCACGACAGCGTCGAAAACATGCATCACCACCTCGAACGCTGCGTATCATGGATGAAAACTATTAAATAACTCCCTTTGAAGAGGCAAAACAATGAATCGAAATCAGAAGATTGCTCTCGGTTGTGGTGGCGCCGGGTGCCTGGGATTAGTCGTGGTCGTGATCGCAGGCTGCTTGATCTATTTCTTTGCTTATCGACCAACCACAAATCGCAACTACAATTTCAACGTCAATACCAATCGCAATTCCAACACCAACGACAACACTGACGTCCCCAGCAATGTAAACGCCAACAGCAACTCGTCTGGCTCGTCTTCGAGTGATTCGAGCTCGATGTCAGACGACGACAAGCACAAGCTTTATTATGCAGCCGGCATGACTGGCGATGGAGAAGTGGTACGCCGCGTCTCCGTGAAGCTCGGTTTGACCGATGAGGACTTTACGCCCGGCGAAAACTACCAGAAGTTTGTTCAAGAGCACATCGGTTGGGTCCTTCGCAACGGTGACTTCATTCAAACGATAAACACGCCTGAAAAGGCACGCGCCTACGTCAACGAGCATTTTCCAGAGTAACGAGTAGATGGATCCTGCACGCATTCGCAATTTCTCGATCATCGCCCACATCGACCACGGCAAGTCGACACTCGCCGACCGCCTGCTCGAGCTCACCGGAGCCCTGTCCGAGCGGGAGATGTCCGACCAGGTGCTCGACAACATGGACCTGGAACGCGAACGCGGCATCACGATCAAAGCACACGCAGTCAGGCTCGATTACAAGGC